>Ga0187892_10000129_pt1 | contig 182053 bp, 173 predicted proteins | sample MA1701073metaG_FD_139345 | JGI IMG/M metagenome (GOLD analysis project Ga0187892, IMG submission 139345) | Bio-ooze microbial communities from a basaltic lava cave in the Kipuka Kanohina Cave System on the Island of Hawaii, USA - MA170107-3 metaG ...
CGTGGATGCTCCCGTTTTGAGTTTCGGCCCCTTTTGTTCCGGCCCCCCCCCCCCCCGCGCCCGCTCCCCCCCCCCCGCCCGGCGCGGCCGGCACGCGCCTCGCCCATGTCGGCATCGCCGTCCAGAACCTCGACGAGGCCGTCGGGTTCTATCGCGACGTCCTCGGCCTCGTCCCGCATCCTCCCGAGACCGCCGACGGGGCGACCATCGTCGGTCTATCCCTCGGCGAGTCTGGCGTCGAGCTGCTGACCGCCGGGGACACCGAGAGTCCGATCGGCAGGTTCCTGGCCAGACGGGGACCGGGCATCCACCACGTCAGTTTCCGGGTGCCGGACCTCGACGCCGCCCTGGCACGGTGCCGGGCCGCCGGCTACCGCCTGATTGACGAAGCGCCTCGTCGAGGGGCCGACGGCCGGCGGATCGCGTTTTTGCACCCGAAGGCGACCGCCGGGATTCTGCTCGAGCTGACCGACTAGGACTGGGGCCGCGTGGGCGGCATCGCCGCATCCAGACCGATGGCGTTGATCAGCCAGCCCCCGGTTCGCACCTGCACGAGCGTGAACGGGACCGTGAACCGCCGGGTTCCGCGGACCAGCTCGACCTGCAGCAGCCTCGCGCCCTCGGGCTGGCTGCTCTCCCGCAACACCCGATGCTCATCCGACGCGAGCAGCCGCTGCATGATGGTCAGCCGGGTCTGGCGCTGATCCGGCGGGATCGTGTTCGTGACATTGCTCGGCCCGCGCTGGTCACCCCACAGACTCGCCATCCGCTCCAGGTCGGCGGCATTGGCGGCGGCCAGGAACTGTGCCACGGTCTGCTCGGGCGCTGCCGGAGCCGGGTTTTGGGGGGTGGGACGGGACCCGCCGCACGCCGCGAGGACCGTGGCGGCCACAACGATGGCTGGGCCATGCGCAAAGCTCACGCTATTCATAGCTTAACCCCGGAGAGAGAGGGCGGCAACGATGCGCCTCTACATTAATATCGATCATGTGGCAACGGTGCGAGAGGCAAGACGCACCACGGAGCCCGATCCGGCCCAGGCCGCCCAGCTCGCGGAGCAGGCGGGGGCCGACGGGATCACCGTCCACCTCCGGGAGGACCGCCGCCACATCCAGGACCACGACGTCCGGGCGCTGCGGGCGGTGGCGGGTCGGTTTCTGAACCTGGAGCTGGCGACCAGCGAGGAGATCGTCGGCATCGCCCTCGAGGTGAAGCCGGACCAGGCCACGCTCGTCCCCGAACGCCGGGAAGAGATCACGACCGAGGGCGGCCTTGATTGCGCCGGGCAGGCGAAGCGTCTGGCGGAGGTCCTGGCGCGACTCCAGGACGCCGGGATCCGGACCAGCCTCTTCATCACCCCGGACAAAGCCTCGGTGGACGCAGCGTTGGCGCTTGGACCGGACGCGGTTGAGCTCCACACCGGGCGGTGGGCGAACGATTGGAGAAACGGCACTGCGGCCCTCCAGGAGTTGAAGGAAGCGGCCCGAGCGGTGCATTCGGCCGGCGTCGCGGTCCATGCGGGGCACGGGCTCACCTACGACAACGTTGGCGCGGTTGCGTTCATCCCGGAAGTTGAGGAGTTGAACATCGGCCACAGCATCGTGAGCCGCGCCGTGATGGTCGGCATGGAGCGGGCGGTGCGCGAGATGCGCGAGCGAATTGACCGCGCCCGGCCGCAGTCCTAGCTTCGTGCAGTTCCCTCCCCCTCCCCCGACCGATCGCTGAGGAGCCGCGGATGGCCGACAGTCTGGGCACGCTCGATTTCTTCCTGCTCGAGGCCGGCGAGTATCTCGAGCGGCTCGACGCGGTCGCCCAGACGGCCCCCGGCCCGTTCGCGCCGGCCGACGAGTTCGTGCGGCTGGCGCGGGCGTTCCGCGGCAGCGCGATCATGGCCAATCAACACGGCATGGCGCGGGCGGCCCAGGGTCTCGAGTCCGTGGCGCGCGCGCTGCGGGAGGCGCGGCTTAATTGGGACGAGGGTTCGCGGGGCGACGTGATTCGCGCAGTGGACGACTGCAAGATCCTGATGCGGCGGCTGCGCACTCCGGATCCCGGCGACACCGAGAAGGCGGAGCAGATCGGGATCAAGCTGGACCGCATGTCGGGCCGCGCGTCGGCGGCGATGCGCGCACAGCAGGGTCCCGGGCTCGACGCCGGCGGTCGCGCCTTCGTGGCGCGGGAGGCCGCGACCATCGGCAGCGTGCTGCAGCACACGGCGCGCGCGCTGGCCGGCGACCCCGGCAGCCGCGACGTCCTGAACGGCGTGGCACCGGCGATGAGCGCGCTCCGCGGCGTCGCCGTCCTCAACGATCTGCCTCCGCTCGGCGACATCCTGGCGGCGATCGAGGCCACGGTGAAGGAGATCGCGGCCTCGCCGGGCGGCGCGGGCCGCGAAGGCACCGAGGTCTTCGAGGCGGCGGCGCGCGCCCTGGCCCGGGCCGCGAAGGAAGTGGTGGACACCGGGCGGCCCGACGCCGACAGCGACGAGGCGCGTGCCTTCGCCGCGCGCGCGCTCAGCGCCGTGGCCGCGTCCGCGGTGCCGGTCGAGTCGCTGTTCTTCGACGATGCGGGCCCGCACGTGATCCAGCGGGGCGCACCGCCCGCGCGGGCCAGCTTCGGCCGCGTCGAGATGGTGAGCCAGGGCGAGTTCCTCACGGCCGCGTCCTCCGAGCTGGTGCGCGCGGCGTCGAGCGTCCAGCGCGACCTGCGCCTGTTCGGCATCGCGGCGAGCCTCAAGCCGATGACCACGGCAGGCGGCGCCGCGCTGCCTGAGGCGTTGAGCCGGTTCGCCGAGGCGGCGCGGAGCGTGATCGGGCGCGGCATCGCATCGCAGGCGCTGGAGGGCTTCGTGAACCGCCTGCGCGAGACCGCCGACGCGCTCTCCGCCGCGCACTCGGGCGATGAGACGCGGCTGGCCCAGCACGTGGCGGACGCCGCGGCGGGTCTGGCTCAGCTGCAGCCGGCCGCATCACCGGCGCCCGCACCCACGCCACGCGTGTCGGTGCCCGCCCCGCCGCGCGGGGCCCCGGCTCCCGCGCCGGCGGCGCTGAGCGAGGCGGACCTGGCCACCAGCTATCTCACGCTCGAACAGTTGATCACTGAGCGCGGCATTCCGCTCGGCACGATCGACGAGCTGGTCGCGGGCGCCACCCCCTTGCCCGGCGCGCCACGAATGTCACGCGCGCCCGCACCGGTCCCCGCGCCGCGCCCGCCGGCCCCGGCCGCAGCGGCACCGGCCGCGGACGACGCCGGCGTCGTTCCAGTCGAGAGCCTCTTGTACGGCGGCCCCGGGGCCCTGCAACGCATCCTTGAGCTGAAGCCGGCTCTGGCCGCGGCCGCCCGCCGGCCCGGTGACGCGAGCCTCGAGGCCCTCCTCCACGAGGTGTTCGATCTCGTCGAACTCGGTCTCGGCAAGCGCTGAACGGCCGGGCGACGGCGCCAGCCGCCGGCGCCGCCGCCTGTGGCAGACGCTGCTCGGCCTCGCGATCTCGGCCTTCTTCCTCTACTGGGCGCTCAAGGGTAAAGACCCGGCCGAGGTCTGGCACGCGGTCCGGCAGGCCGACCCCCTGCTGTTCGCCGCGTCGGTCGTCGTCGTCACCCTGACGTTCCCCGCCCGCGCCCTGCGCTGGCGGGTGCTGCTGGCCGCCGCCGCGCAGAGCCGGCCGCGGCTCCATCCCGTCTGGCTCGCCACCGCCATCGGCTTCATGGCCAACAACGTGCTGCCGGCGCGCGCGGGCGAAGTTGCGCGGGCGTACGCCGGAGCGCGGCTCGTGGGCCTGCCGATGAGCACGGCGCTCAGCACCATCGCCGTCGAGCGGGTGTTCGACGGCGTGGTGGTCGTGCTGATGCTCGCGATCGGCATCGCGGCGCCGGGCTTCCCGGCCAGCGTCCAGCTCAAGGGCGTCGGCCTTCAGACCATCGCGGTCTCGATGGGCACGCTGTTCGTGATCGCGTTGGCCGCGCTGGCGCTCGCGGCGCACTACCCGGAGCGCGCCCTCGGCATCGGCGACCGGCTGGTCCACCGGCTCCTGCCCCGCAAGGCGGCGGACCTGGCCACGAAGCTCCTGCGCAACCTGCTCGCCGGCCTGTCCGTGCTGCGGTCGGGCCGGGACTTCGCGCGGGTGCTGGGGTGGTCCGTCGGGGTCTGGGGCATCAACATGATCTCGTACAACCTGGCCTTCGCGGCGTTTCATCTGCCCGGCGTCCCGCTCTCGGCGTCGCCCGTGTTGCAGGGGATCGTGGTGTTAGGCGTCGCCGTGCCGTCGGCGCCGGGCTTCGTCGGCCTGTTCGAGGCCGCGGTCATCGCGGCGCTCGCGATCTACGGCGTGCCGGGCGACACGGCGTTCGGCTTCTCGGTCGCGCTCCACATGTCCTGGTTCATTCCGATCACCGTGCTCGGCCTGTGGGCCCTGGTGCGGGCGGGGATGTCGTTCGGCGACCTGGGCTCGCGCCGGGAGCGGGGGGGGGCGGCGCCGGCATGACCACGCGCGTGATCGTCCGGGCGCCGGCCAAGATCAACCTGTGGCTGCGCGTGTTCGGCCGAGACGGCAAGGGTTATCACGCCATCGAGTCGCTGTTCCAGCTGATCAGCCTCACCGACGAGCTGGTGTGCGAGCGCACCACCGGGGGCGTGACGCTGGCCGGCGCCCCGAGCGAGCTGGGCGAGACCCGCCACAACCTGTGCGTGAAGGCCGCCGAGAGCTTCTTCCGGGCTTCCGGCGTGACGGGCGGCGTCTCGATCACGCTCACCAAGCGGATTCCGTGGAACGCGGGCCTGGGCGGCGGATCGTCGGACGCCGCGGCGACGCTCGCCGCCCTGAACCGGCTGTACGGCGGGGTGCTGCCGCACGAGGAGCTGGTGGAGCTGGGCGCGGGGCTGGGCAGCGACGTGCCGTTCTTCCTCACGGGCGCGGCGCTCGCGCTCGCGTGGGGCCGGGGCGAGCGGCTGCTCGCGCTCCCGGCCCTGCCGAGCCGGCCGCTGCTGGTCGCGCCGCCGGCGGCGCCGGTGAAGACCCAGGACGCCTACGCGTGGATCGACAAGGATCGCACGCTCGAGCACACCGGCGAGTTCGCGGCCGTCGTGCCCGCCGACGCGCTGGGCTCGTGGGAGGCGGTGCGGCGGCATTCGCACAACGACTTCGAATCCGCGGTCGCCGGGCGCCTGCCCGCCATCGGTCACTGGCTGGACCGGCTGCGCGAGACCGACGCCTTCCTGGTGCGGCTGTGCGGGAGCGGCGGCGCGGTCGTGGCGATCTACGAGTCGGAGCGCGCGCGGGATGCGGCCTGGCAGCGCCTGAGCGCGGACCCCAAGATTCTGAAGGGCGAGACGCTCACCGCCGCCTCACAGCTCCGGGTCGAGGACTCCTGACGATGTTGACCCTCGATGGCCATTCGCTCACCCTGGAGGACGTCGCGCGCGTGGCGCACGACGGCGAGCACGTCACGCTCGGCGATGTGGCCCGGCGCGCCCTCGAGGCCGCGCGGCGCGTGGTCGAGGAGCGCGTCGCCGCCGGCGAGCGCGTGTACGGCGTCACCACCGGGTTCGGCCGCCTGGCCGAGGTCGTGATCCCGCCGGCCGACCGCGTGCTGCTGCAGCGCAACGTGATCATCAGCCACGCCGCGGGCTTCGGCGCCACCCTGTCGCGCGAGGCGGTGCGGGCGCTGATGCTGCTCAGGGCCAACACGCTGGCCCACGGGCACTCGGGCTGCACCGTGCGGTGCGTCGAGCTGTTGTGCGAGATGCTGAACGCGGGCATTCACCCGGTCGTGCCGGAATTCGGCTCGGTCGGCGCGTCCGGCGACCTCGTCCCGCTCGCCCACATCGCTCTTGGCATGTTAGGCGACGGCGAGGTCGAGGCCGGCGGCCGCAGGCTCGGGGCGGCCGAGGCGCTCCGGGCTGCGACGCTGACCCCGCTCGCCGTGAAGGAGAAGGACGGCCTCTCGCTCATCAACGGCACGCAGTTCTGCTCCGCGCTGGGCGTCCTGGCGCTGCTCGAGGCCGAGCGGGCGCTGGAGGCGCTCGAGGTCGCGGGCGCGCTGTCGCTGGACGCGCTCAAGGGCTCGCCCGGTCCGTTCGCGCCCGAGATCCAGGCCATCCGGCCGCACCCGGGCCAGGCCGCCAGCGCCAAACGCCTGACCGCGTTGCTCGAGGGGAGCTCGATCCGCGAGTCGCACCGCCACGGCGATCCGCGGGTCCAGGACGCGTACTCCCTGCGCTGCATGCCCCAGGTGCACGGCGCCGCGCGCGACGCGCTCGGCTACACGCGACGGGTGCTCGAGATCGAGATCAACAGCGCGACCGACAACCCGCTGGTGTTCCCCGAGTCGGGAGCGATCGAGAGCGGCGGCAACTTCCACGCGCAGATCGTCGGGCAGGCGCTCGACCTGCTCGCCATCGCGATCGCCGACGCCGCCGCGATCAGCGAGCGCCGGGTGGAGCGGCTGCTGAATCCGGACACGTCGGGCCTGAGCGCGTTCCTCGCGCGGCGTCCGGGCGTCGAGTCGGGGTTGATGATGCTCCAGACCGCGGTCGCCGACGTGTTGACCGAGCTGCGGCTGCTCGCGAGCCCGGCCAGCATCCACTCGGTACCCACCGGCGCGGGTCGCGAAGACCACGTGGCCATGGGCCCCGCCGCCGCGCGCAAAGCCGCGCGCGCGGCGCGGGCGTTCGCCTACGTGGCGGCGGTCGAGCTGATCTGCGCCGCGGAGGCGGTGGAGCGGCACGCACCGCTCACCACCAGCCCGGCGCTGCAGCGCGCGGTCTCGGCCATCCGCGGCGCCGTGAAGCCGCTCGCCGCCGACCGGCCGCTCACCGCGGACGTCGAGCGTGTCGCCGCCCTCGTGCTGGGCGGCGCGTTCGCGACGTAGGCCCGGCCCGTGAACCCGCTCCTCGACCGCGTTCGCCGGGCGCTCGCGCCGGAGTTCACCGTCGAGCGCGAGCTGGCGAGCGGCGGCATGGGCGTCGTCTACCTCGGGGTGGACGTCAGGCTCGCGCGCCCGGTCGCCATCAAGGTCGTCCGGCCCGGCGTTGGCTCGGCGGTCGCCTCCGAGCGGTTCCTGCGCGAAGCACGCGCGCTGGCCGCCCTGGCGCATCCCAACATCGCCCCCATTCATCGCGCCGGGGAGGCGGACGGCCTCGCCTACTACGTGATGGACTACGTCGCGGCGCCGACGCTCGCCGACCGGCTGCGGGAACGCCCCCTGCCGCGGGCCGAGGTGCTGACGGTGGCCGACGGCCTCCTGGCGGCCCTCGAGGCCGTCCATGCGCACGGCATGGTGCACCGCGACGTCAAGCCGTCGAACGTGTTCGTGGGCGAGGGCGGCCGCGCGATCCTCGCGGACTTCGGCATCGCGAAGAGTACCAGATCCGGCCACGAGGACCTCACGGCATCGGGCCACCCCATCGGTACGCCCGGGTACATGTCGCCCGAGCAGATGAAGGGGGGCGAGGTCGGGCCACGGAGCGACCAATACGCGGCGGCCATGGTGCTGTTCGAGGCATTCACCGGCCGCCGCTGGTCCTTCGACGACACCGGCCCGGCGGCCTGGACCGGCGTCCCGCGCGCGGTCGCGCCGGGGCTGCGGCGCGCGCTCGCCTGGCGTGCGTGTACGTGACGATCCGGTGCAGCGTGCTCGGGCCGGTCGAGGTCACCGTGGCCGGCGCGGCCCCGCCGCCCGAGCTGCTGTGGCGCAAGAACTTCGCCCTGCTGGTGTATCTCGCCCGCTCGCCGCGCCGCACCCGCGCCCGCGAGCACCTCACGGCCCTGCTGTGGGGCGACAAACCCGAATCCACCGCGCGCCACTCGCTCCGCGAGGCGATCCGGATCCTGCGCAAGTCCGCCGGCGATGGCGCGGTGGAGGCCGAGGGCGACCGCGTCGGGCTCCAGGACGGCGCCGTGGCCCTCGATGTCGACGAGCTGGAGTCCCGGGCCGCCGCCGGCGACTGGGCCGGCGCCGCGGCGCTCGCGGTCGGCGATTTCCTCGAGGGTCTCGGCGTGCCGGACGCACCCGCATTCGAGGACTGGCTCGCCGCGGAGCGACAGGCGGTGCGGCGCCGGATGGTGGAGGCGCTGTGCCGCCACGGCGGCGAGCGGCTCGACGCGAGCGACCTCGGCGCGGCCGCCGAAGCGGCGCGGCGCGCGCTGGGGCTGGACGGCGCCGCGAACGAAGCCGCGCGCACGCTCATGCGCGCCCTGGCGCTGAACGGCGACCGCGCGGGGGCGCTCGCGGTCTACGAGCAGCTCGTCACGCGGATGCGCGAGGCGTTCGGCGCCGAGCCGGACGAGGCGACGCGCCACCTGGCCGACCAGGTACGGCGGCAGCGCCTGTCGCACGCGGGGGCCCCCGCGGCGCGCGGCGCCGAGTCGCGGCGCGCACCGCTGGTGGGCCGCGACGCCGAGCTGGCGCGGCTGCTCGAGCTGTGGCGAGCCTGCCTGGAGCATTCGCGCGCCACGGTCGTCGTGCTGGACGGCGACGCCGGCCTCGGGCGCTCCCGCCTGCTGGAGGAGGCCGCGGGCCGGGCGAGGCTGGACGGCGCCGCGGTGGCGACGACGCGGGCAGTGCCCGCCGATGAGAAGGACGCGTGGAGCGGCTGCTTCGCGCTGGCGCGCGGCGGCCTGCTGGAGGCCGGCGGCGTCGGGGGTGCGCCGCCCGGCGCCCTCGCGTCCTTCGCGGCGGTCATCGAGAGCTGGGCCGACCGGTTCCCGGGGGCGCGCGGTGCGAAGGCGCTCGAGCCGCGCGCCGCGCTGGCGGCGGTGGTCCGCGCCGCGGCGGGAGAGCAGCCGGTGGTGCTGGTCGCGGACGACGCGCAGTGGATGGACGCGGAGTCGTGCCTCGCGCTGGCGGCGCTCCCGCGCGACGTCGCCGACCTGCCGGTGCTGCTGCTGGTCAGCGCCGCACCGCACCCGCCGCGCGCCGAGCTGGACGCGCTGCGCGCGCGGCTGGGGCGGGACGTGCCGGGCGCCGGCTTCCTGCTGACGCCGCTCGGCGCGGCCGACGTGCGCGCGCTGGCGCGGTGGGCGATGCCCGCCTACAGCGAGGTCGAGGTGGACCGGCTGGCGCGCCGGGTCGCGGCGGACTCCGCGGGCCGGCCGTTGCTCGCCGTGGAGATCCTGCACGCCGTCGCTCTCGGCCTCGACCTCGGCCTGACGCCGCGGGCGTGGCCGGACGAGAACCGGACGCTCGACCAGACCCTGCCGGGCGGCGAGGTGCCGCGCACTGCCGCGGCGGCGATCCGCGTCGGCTTCACGCGGCTCAGCCAGGACGCGCAGGCGGTCGTGACGGCCGCCGCGGCCATCGGCGATCGCGCCGACGCCGGCACCATCGCGCGGGCCGGCGGACTCGAATTGGCGCGGGTCACGGCCGCGCTCGACGAGCTCGAGTGGCAGCGGTGGCTCGTGGCCGACGGGCGGGGCTACACCTTCCTGGCGGGGCTGGTGCGCGACGTCATCGAGTTGGACATGATGACGCCCGGCCAGCGGCGCCGGTTGCGGGAGGCGGCACAGACCGACACACCGGCCCGCCCCGCGCCGGCGGATGACTCGCGTGGTTAGGTCGCTGGCACCCTGGATCTGGCTCGTCGAATGCGGGACCGGCACGGCGCTCGACGCCAGCGTGGAGTCCAGCGGCGACCTCGCCGCCTCGCTGATGCCCCACTTCGGCGCAGTCCACGTGCTCCGCGCGGAGGCGTCCGTGGTGGAGAGCGTGCGCGCGTCCAACGCGCGGGAAGGCTGGACGCCCTCGAGTCTCACCGCCGGCACGGTGCGGGCCGCGCCGTGGCCGCCGGGCAGCTTCGACTGCGTCGCCCTGCACGATGCCCTCGCGCGCCGCGCGATGGCCGCGCCCGAGCTGCTCGACGAGCTGCGGCAATGCAACCGCCTGCTGAAGGCCGGCGGCTGGCTCGCGCTCGCGGCGCCCAATCCCCGGCCGTTCCGGCGAGCCCCGGAGCCCGCCGGCGCGATTGCGCGCGGGGACATGATCCGCCAGCTGCGGCGCGCGGGATTCCGCGAGGTGCGCTGCTGGCTCGCCGCGCCGACGCTCGAGCGGCCGCTGACGCTGCTGCCCGACACCCGCACGGCGGCCCGCGCGTACGAGGCCTCGGACGCGATGCGCGGTTCCACGTCGTGGCCCCGTCGCGCGATCGCGGCGCTCGGTCCGCTGTCGCTGCTGTATCCCGGGTACGTGGTGCTCGCCCGCGCGTGAACCCGGAGCTCGTTCGCCTGCTCGCCGAGGCCGGCGTTCCGCGCCCCGAAGTCAGGGACCTGCTCGTGCTGTACAACTACGCGCCGGTGCCGCCACCGGCCGTGCGATCCGACTCCCTGATGTGGTACCGGGGGTTCAATCTCGCGGTGTTGTCACGCGGTGTGCCCACGCACTTCGTCAAATGCCGGCCGGTAGACGACGCCGTGCTCGAGCGCGAGACGCTGGTCCGCACGTGCCTGGCCGGCGATCGGCGGTCCGGGCTTTCGGTGGCCCCCGTCCGCGTCGCGCGATCCGGCCGCGTGGCCGTGCAGGTGAGCCCTTTTCTCCGGGGCCCCCACCTGGGACGCATCGCGCCGGGCCAGTCGAGCGACGACTACGTCGGCACGCTGCGCACCGTGCTGGACGGCGCCGCCGAGCTGGCGCGGATCGCGCGGCGCGACTGCCCGACGGTCGCACCGGCGACGGAGACCATCGTGCTGGCCGACGCGATCGCGCAGAGCCTGGACGAGGTGCGCCACTTTGCGCCGCTCGGCGCGGACCACCACGCGGCGCTGGCCGCCGCCGCCGCGGCGGCGGGGACCGTGCCGGCCCGCGCCCAGCACGGCGACTTCTGGTGGCAGAACCTGCTCATGGTGGACGGCCGCTGGTGGGCCATCGATTTCGACGGCTACGGCGAGGGGTGCGTCGTGCTGTTCGACGATCTGACGATGACCTGCACGACGCTCGCCGTGCGCGCGCCCGGTGGCGTTGAGGGTCCCGTACGGCTGCTGTCGGACGACCCCGAGGCGCGGGCGTGCCGAGCCCTGCTGGCCGAGCGGGCGGCGGCCGAGGGCGTCACGCCGCCGCAGCTGGACGGGCTGCTGGCGTACTACGTGGTCCGCATGGCCGCGACCGTGCAGCGACGCAACGCCGGCCCGATGTTCAGCGCGCCCCACGTCGCGGCCGTCCGGCACGTGGCGCGGCGACTGGCCGCCGGCCGGCGCGACCTGCTGTCGCCGCGGCCGCATGCCGTGACGGCGCGCGCGTCCGCGCCGGCCGCGACGGCGCGACCGGCGCTCGTGGCCGTGGCGGCCGCACCGGTGCTTCCGGTGACCAACGGCTACGCCCTGCGCGTCTCGAACCTGGTGCGCGAGCTGGCGCGCGAGTGGCGGGTGATCCTGGTCGCCCCGCTCGGCGACGCATCGTCACGCGACATCGAGGCGCTCGGCGTCGCACGCGTGGTGCCCGTCGAGGTCTTCCGAGGTTGGGGCGCGCGGCTCGCGGACGACGATCGTTGCGCGCTGCGCGACGTCCTGGACCAGGTCATCCTCGATGAGGCCCCACAGGCCGCCATCGTCTGGGCCGGTGGGGAGGCCGCACTCCACACGTCGGGATTCCCGCCCGCGGTGGTCGACCGGCTCGACTGTGAGGTGGTGATCGCGTGGCGGGAGCTGTTGCACGCGCGCGGCGTGAAGGACCGACTCCGCGCGGCCCGCGACGCCCTCCTGTGGGCGAGGCAGGAGCGGGCGTTGGTGCGCGCCTGCGCGCACACGATCGTGGACGCCAACCTCGACGCCCGGACGCTGCGGTGGGTCTCCGGAAAGAACAGTGTGCACGTGATCGCCAACGGCGTCGCGATCCAGCCACGGGCGACTCCGGCCGAGGAAGCCGCCGTCCCGACGGTCGTCTTCACCGGGAGCATGTCCTATTCGGCGAACGTGCAGGCGGTGTCCTGGTTCGTGCGGTCGGTCTGGCCGGCCGTGCGGGCGGCGGTTCCCGCGGCGCGGTTCGTGATCGCGGGGCGAAAACCGGCCGCCGATGTGCTGGCCCTCGGCGCGGTGCCCGGTGTCGAAGTCGCCGGTGAAGTGCCGGAGGTTTCGGCGGTGTTGAGGGCCGCGTGGCTCGCGATCGCGCCGGTCAAGACCGGGTCCGGGATCCGGACCAAGGTGCTGGAGGCCTGGGCGGTGGGCCGGCCGGTCGTGCTCTCACCGGTCGCCGCGGGAGGGCTCCGGCTGGACGCCGACGCCAGGTCGCTCGTGGCGCGGACGGCGGGGCGCACGGCGCGGCTCATCGTGCGACTGCTCGCGACCTCCACCGAACGGCATCGCCTTGGCGAGGCGGCGCACGCCCTGGCCGAGCGGGAGTACGGTGGGTGGGCGCGGGCCGGCGCCCGCGTGTCGGAGCTGCTGCGCGCGGCAATTGCCGGGACGACACCGCAGCGACAGGACGACGCACGTTAGGCCACGTCGACTTCGTCTCACCTTCATCCGGCTCGCGTGGACCGCAGCTCGCCTGGCCCGTGTTCCTGGCGATCGCAGTCGCGGCGCGGTCCGCCACCCTCTGAGCCGCTGATGGGGCAAGACCTGGCGCCGGTTCACGCGCCCGGGCGCGGGCTCTTGCTCACCCCACCCGGCCGGCGATATCGTGATCGCGGGCGCACCCGTCGTACAACCTACAAGGCGCATCCGGTGGATGACCTGCAAGCGGTGTGGCACGACCATCGCGGCGCCGTGTTTCCAGCGGCACTGGCCGGCGCGACCATCGGCGCGGTCGAGCTCGTCACGCTCGATGCCGACATCGCTGGTTGCCTCGAGGCCTACTTCGGCTCGCGCGGCCGGCTCGACGACGTGCGCCGCTCCGTGCTCGAGACGCAGGCCATGGTGCTGAACGACATCGTCCCGCACATCCCGGAGCCGGGACGACCGTACTTCGATCGGCTTCTGCACCTCGCATTGGGTGTTTTGCGCGCCCTCGAGCGAGGCTCCGCTGGGGACGGCTAGCCATTTTTCGTCGCCCAGGCCGTGACTGAAGCCGCGTGACCTCTCCTCACCAGCTGTGCTGGTACTGCGGACGCGAGCCCGCCGTCGAAACCAAGGCCGACCGGTTCGACCTCTACGGCAACCTCGGCAAGAATCCGGCCGGCCGGGTGACGTACCAGACCACCACCGTCAGGATCCCGCGGTGCGCCGCCTGCGCCGGCGCCCACACCCGCGAGGGATGTCTGTCCGTGTTCGCCTTTCTCGTCGGCGGGCTGCTCGGAGTCCTGGCGTACGCGGCGCTCAGCCAGTGGATCGCCAAGGTCACAGGCTGGGCGACGTTCATCTGGTGGTTGATGGTCGGTTTTGGTGCGGCCGGGGGTGCCGTCGGCATCGGGGTCGCATCCCCCCTCGCCAGGAAGGTATTGGGCGACCGCCGCTCGGGAACCGCGTCATCCGAGTATCCACCGATCCGTGAGCTGCTCGATGGGGGCTGGAAGCAGGGGACCAAGCCGCCCAAAGCCCGGTGACGCGGCGATTCATGGCGCTGGCGCCCGGCCCCGGCACGCCGTACACTCTGCAATCATGCGCGCCCCGTGCCCAACCTGCGCGCCTCGCCGCGGCGCCGGCGCGATCCCGACGCGAGCACGCGGCTGATGGATCTTCCCAGGGTCTTCCTGAGCTCCACATCCGACCTCGTCGAGCAGCGGGAGGGCGTGAGGAAGGCGCTCGAGCTCGACCGGCTGTTCCAGCCTTACCTCTATGAACACGATGCCGCGGGCCGCGATGCACCGGCGGTCCGCCTCCGGCGCATCATCGCGCGGGCGGACGTGTTCGTCGCCTTGCTCGGTGCGCGCTACGGCTCCCTCGTTCCCGGCGATCCTGAGGAGCGCTCGATCAGCCGCTGGGAGCTCGACCTCGCCCGCGCCCGGCAGGGCCTGCCGATTCGGGCGTTTCTCCTCGCGTTCCCGCCGGAGCAGATCGAGGAACGCCAGCGCCGGTTTCGAGACGAGGTGACGGACTTCGAGACCGGGATGTGGGTGCGGCCGGTCCGATCCGTCGCCGACCTCGCGACCACCGTCGTCCAGGAGCTGCACGCCTGGCTCGGCGAGTACGTGCACCGCCTGAGGGCTGTCAGACCGTGGGTGGTACGCTGGCTGGATCGCCGGCTCTTCATCGTCGCGGCGGTGGCGGCCATCCTGGGGGCCGGCCTGCCCCTGGTCAACGACGTCCGGCCATTCATGACCGCGCTCGCGGCGTTCGGTATGGGCATTGCCTGCGGCGTGGTGATCGTCGCCTGCATGATTCTCCGGAATCAGGAAACGGGAGGCTCCGATGACGGAATCAGCTCCTAGCCCCAGCGAGGACGCGGCCCGGCGCGAGGCGGAGCTCCTGCGAGGCACCTTTGACCGCAGGCGCAGGACCCTGCGGGTCTACCTAGGCCTGCTCGCGCTGCCGCTGGCGGCGGTGGGCGGGCTGGTGGCGTTCGGGCAATCCGATCTTGGGCGCGTGCGCAGCGTCGCCACTGCCGCCATCGCGCCGGCAGAGTCGGCCTACCGTGCGATCCAGCCACGACTCGTCGCCGTCGGCCGCCTGGACACGGTGCTCCCCCGACTCGACTCCGCTCTTCCCCGCCTCGACGCGGTCTTCCCCCGCCTCGACACCGTGGCGTCGGACGCTCGCGCCACCGCCAGGTTACTGGCGCGACAGGACTCAATGGTCCAGCGCTTCCGGGCCGACCTCACGGACCAGTCGCAGCAGCTGACGCGCGTCCAGGCGATGGTCCAGGAGTTGCCGCGCATCGACGTCGCGGCCCTGGCGACCGTGGAGCAGTTGCGCGGCCTGCGCGACCAGGTGTCGCGGGTCGAGGCTCAACAGGCGTCGGTCGTGAGTACGATGAACAGACTCAACGCCGCCCTGGAGACGATCCAGGGGCTGCAGGGTTCGGTGCGACGGCTTGACGCGCGCATCGACTCGCTCAGGGTGAATCGCCGGCCGGACGTCAATCGGATCCCCTGATCCCGCTGGGCGCCGACCCGCCCAGGCGGGGAACGCCGACGCTACCCGCCGTCTCGCCGAGCCGCTAAGTTAGCTTGGCGCAGGGCATTGCCCCCTCGTCCAATTGGCAGGACCCCGGACTTTGGATCCGGTTATGGTGGTTCGAGTCCACCGGGGGCAACGTTGCAAATGATGGGTGATGAGTGAAGGGTGCTGGGAGATGCGGGATGGGAACCCCCTATCACCCATCATGTATGACCCCTCACCTATCACCCATCACCCCATCACGGTTTCGCCTTTCCGTCCCCGGGCTAACCCTCGCCGCCTCCCGCGCATCTAACAGGTAGGCACCAGACGGGTGCCGCTGGCACGGTGGGAGGGAGGAGGCTAGCCTAGGGCGTGGTCCTGTGCACCACCTGCAGTCAGGAGATCGCCGACGGCGCGGCGTTCTGCTCCCGCTGTGGCAGCCCCAACCCGGAACAGGGGGCCGCCACCGGCGAGTCGGACGCCGATACGCTGCGCCGCCGCCTGCAGGCCGCAATCGGCAACGACTTCACGGTCGAGGCGCCCTTGGGCGAGGGTGGTTTCGCGGTCGTGTTCGGGGTGTTCGACCGGAAGCTGTCGCGCCGCATCGCCGTCAAGGTCCTGCGCCCCGAGCTCACCGCCAGCCGGTCCAGCAAGCAGCGTTTCGTGCGCGAGGCGGAGTCCGTCGCGCGCCTGAACCACCCGCACATCCTTCCGATCTTCTTCGTGGGCGAAGCCCACGGTCTGGTCTGGTTCGGCATGCCCCTGGTGGACGGCGAGACGCTCGAGGCTCGGCTCCGTCGTACCGGCAGCATGACCGAGCGCGAGACGGCGCGCATCGGCGCCGAGATCGCGGACGCGCTGGCGGAGGCCCACGCGACCGGGCTGGTCCATCGGGACATCAAGCCGCTCAACGTGATGCTCCAGAGCGGCAAGGGCCGGGTGCTGGTCGCCGACTTCGGAATCGCCAAGGCCGCCGCGGGCTCGGGCGAGCATCTCACCGGCACCGGCGTGGCCATCGGTTCGCCGCACTACATGAGCCCCGAGCAGGCGAGCGGCGCCGAGGACGTGGACCGACGCAGCGACATCTACTCGCTCGGCATCGTGCTGTGGCAGATGCTGGCCGGCCGGCTGCCGTTCGAGGCGGCGGTGTCGCGCGCCGTGCTGATGCAGCAGATCACCCGCGACGTGCCGCGGCTGCGCGTCGCGCGGCCGGACGTCTCGGCGGCGCTGGCCGCGATCGTCGAGCGTTGCACCGCGAAGGAGCCCGACGACCGCTTCCAGACGGCCGAGGAGGTCGCGGGCGCCCTCCGCGCGTTGACGCACGACCGGGGCGCGGAGCCGCGGCTCCGCTGGTGGTGGGTGGCGGTCGCGGCCGTCGTGCTGCTGTTCGCCGCCCCGAGCCTCGTCACGTTCACGCGGGATTTCGTCGGCTACTTCGTCGGCGACGGCGGGCCCGACACGGTGAACCCGAACCTCCGGCCGGCCGCCGCGGCGCCGGCCAAACCCGGCCCCGTGATCGCCGTGCTGCCGTTCGCAGTGGTCACGCGCGGCGACACCGCGCAGTTCGGCCGCGCGGCGGCGCTCATGCTCTCCGAAGCGCTGAACGTCCGCAACGGCGTGACCACGGTCGACGGCAATGAGCTGCTCGGCCGCTGGGTGGGGGAGGCGCGCCGCCTCGGCGCCCCCCTGGAGAACCACGCGCGCTTCGCCTACGAGATGGGCGCCAACCAGATGATCGTCGGCAACTACGTGGAGTCGGGCCGTACGTTCCGGCTCGGCCTGACGATGTACGACACCCACGATTTGGCCCGCATCTGGGCCGACGAGGCCACCGGCCTCACCGACAGCCTGTTCCCGCTGCTCGACCGCCTTGCGTCGCGCGCCGCGGCGGCATTGTGCGGCCAGCCCGCCTACAACCCGGGCAGCGTGTGCTTCGACGCACCCGCGCGACCGCGCGCGCCGGTGGCCGTGGCCGGCGTGACCGGCACCGGAAGCAGCCCCTCGTTCTTCGCGCGGGTCCTGGCCACGGGAGAGCTGGCGGAAGCCCGGCTGGCGCACGCGGGCGCCGACCCCGCCCTCGCCAGCCGCGCGCTCGAGGCGCTCCACGCGGCCCGGTTCGAGCCCGCGCGGAAGGCGGGCCGGGCCGTGGACGCCTGGACGACCGTCGCGGTCGCGGTCCAGGCGGCGGCCCCGCGCGCCGGCGCCGCCACGCCGGCGGTCGCCGTGGCGGACTCACGCTGCGCGAACCCAGTGCTCGCCGTACGCAATCCCGACGGCGCGTGCTTCGAGGTACGGCCGGTGCCGCGCACCAACCTGCCCGTAATCCCGGCCCCGGCGGCCTGCAACCGCGCGCCGTCGCCCGCCACGGTGCTGGTGCGGGTGGGGGCCGGCGGGAGCGTCGAAGGGCGGCCGGAGCTGCGCGCCGGCTCCGACTGCGGGCCGTTCAATGACGCCGCGCTCGCGGCCGCCGCGCTGGTCGGCTTCGCGCCGGCCCAGAAGGCCGGCCGGGCGGTGCCGGCCTGGACGCTGATTCTCGTCCGGCCCGCCGGACCCGCCGCGGCCCCCGTCGCCGGAGGGACCAACTGATGCGCCGAGCCCGCCGTTCCGCGATGAGCCTGCTCGCCGCGTTCCTGCTCGGCGCGCCGGCCCTGGCTGCCCAGCGGATCGCGGAGGTGCAGGTGGCGCCGCCCTACCTGCGGATGCGGGTGGACGCGCAGGTCACGCTGATCGCGACGGCGTACGACACGGCCGGCATGCCGGTCTCGGTGGCCGTCCGCTGGCAATCGAGCAACATCAACGTGGTCGCGGTGACGCCTGAGGGTGTGGCGCGGGCGGTGGGGCCGGGCAACGCGATCGTGAGCGCCTACATCGAGACGACCACCGGTCGCCGCCGCGCGGGGCAGACCACGGTGTTCGTGCAGCGCGATTCCGGCCTGCCGGCCCCACCCGCGGCGGGCGCGCCCCCGCGAGGGCCGCCGTCCCCCTCGGTACCGCGCCCCGGCGCGCGGCCCCAGCTCGATTCGCTGGTGCGCGCCCACGTGAACTGCGCCGAGCCGTTCATGAACACCGCCAACCCGCTGCGCTCCTGCTGGGACCGGCGGCCGAGCACCCGCAACGAGCCGGTGCTCGAGCCGCCGGCCACGTGCACCATGTCCGTGCGGCAGGTCCGCGTGCTGGTCCTCGTCACCGAAGCGGGCACGGTGGACTCGACCCGGGTGTTCACGCCGTCGCCCTGCGCCGAGTACAATGCGGCGGTCGAAACCCACGTGCGGACCTTCAGCTTCCAGCCCGCCACCAAGGACGGACGACCGGTGCGGGCCTGGCTGCAGCTGACCTTCCGTCCCGACCCCAAGGGCGCTCGTACGGCTTCGCAGCCGGCGCCCGATGCGGGCCGCGCCGGACGTCTGGAGCCCGGCCGCCGGATGTCCGGCCGGCTCGAGCCCGGCGACCAGCGACGCGCGGCGGGGGCGTTCCAGGACGTCTGGGAGTTCGACGGCCGCGCCGGCCAGGATGTGATGATCGACATGCGCTCGGCCGACTTCGACACCTACCTCGAGCTGCACGACGCCCGCGGCACGCTGGTCGAGGAGGACGACGACGGCGGAGAGGACACCGACTCGTTCATCGCGGCGCGGCTCACGTCCGGGGGGCGCTACCGCGTCATCGCACGCAGCTTCGGCGACAACGAGCGCACCGGCGCCTACGAGCTCATGCTGACGACCGGCGCCGCGCCCGCGCCGGGGCGCGAGGGCGAGATCCGCGACGGCGAGACCGTCCTGGGACGCCTCGAGCCCGGCGACAGCCTTATGGGCGACAGCACCCGGGCGGACGTGTGGACGTTCCGCGCCGGGCGCGACGGCCCCCTGGTCATCGACATGTCGTCCGGCGAATTCGACACCTACCTCATCGCGCGCGACAGCGAGGGTCAACTCCTGGGGACCGACGACGACGGTGGCGACGGCACCAACTCGCGCCTGACCATCCGCGTCCAGGCAGGTCGGGCCTACCGCATCTACGCAAACAGCTACGGCCGGGAAGCCGTGAGCGGCTTGTACCGGGTCGCCGTCCGCTACGGGCCGTAGCGGGCGGGCGTCGTCGCAGACGAGGTCGAGGACCGGCGAACCACGGGTCGCGAGACTGTTGCGGGGCCGGGAAGTGGCGTACTTTTCCCGGCCCAATGGCCGAAGTCTCCCTCGCGAAATCGCAGATGATGCTCCTGGCGGGCACGGCCAACCGGCCGCTCGCCGAGGAGATCGCCGCCGACTTGAAGCAGCCGCTGTGCCAGGTGACGATCCGGCGGTTCGCCGACAGCGAGCTGTTCGTGAAGATCGACGAGAACGTGCGGGGGCGGGACGTCTACATCATTCAGCCCACCAACACGCCGGCGGAACACCTGCTCGAGCTGCTGCTGCTGATCGATGCCGCGCACCGGGCGAGCGCGGCGCGCATCACAGCCGTGATCCCGTACTTCGGCTACTCCCGCCAGGACCGCAAGGACCAGCCGCGGGTCGCGATCAGCGCCAAGCTGATGGCCAACATCATCAGCCGCGCCGGCGCCGACCGGGTGCTGGCGATGGACCTGCACGCGCACCAGCTGCAGGGCTTCTTCGACATTCCGGTGGACCACCTGTACGCCGCGCCGGTGCTCACGGCCCACTACCGGCTGAAGCGGCTCCACGACCCGGTGGTCGTCGCGCCCGACGTGGGGTCGGCGAAAATGGCGCGCGGGTTCGCGAAACGGCTCAACGCCTCGCTGGCCATCATCGACAAGCGCCGCCCCTCGGCCAACATCGCGGAAGTCGTGAACGTGGTCGGCGAGGTCGAGCACAAGGACTGCCTTATCCCCGACGACCTGATCGACACCGCCGGCACCGTCACCGAGGCGGCCAAGGCCCTGAAGCGGCTCGGCGCGCGGAACGTGTACGTGTGCGCCACCCACGCCCTGCTCTCCGGCCCGGCCGTCGACCGCCTCAAGGACGCGCCGATCGAGGAGGTCGCCGTGACGAACACGATCAACCTGCCCGCGGAGCGGAAGTTCGACCGGCTGAAGATCCTGTCGGTGGGGACCCTGCTGGCGAAGGCCATCGCCAACACCCACCGGGACAAGAGCGTGAGCTCGCTGTTCGACTAGGACCCGGAGCCCGTCGCGTATGGCGCGCCGGGCCGAGGGTGCCTCGCTCTCACTGGTCCGATTCCCTTCCCGCCCACCGCGTTCGATCCTGATCGGTTGGCCCCTCCCGTTTCGTGTTGCCACCACTTATGTTGTTGGGTTCTGAGGGTTTGCGTTCCACGGAGCACGTGAGGATGGATGCATGAGCCAGAGCGTACAGCTCGCCGCCGAGCCCCGCGCGGCATCCCGGAAGAAGGGCGCGAAGGCGCTCCGCAAGAGCGGCCGGGTGCCGGCCATTCTGTACGGCCACGGCAGCGAGCCGCGCGCCGTGTCGGTGGGCGGCTTCGAGCTCGAGCGCCTGCTGGAGCGAATCCAGGCGGAGAGCACGATCGTCGAGGTGACGCTCGGTACGCGGGCCCTGAAGGCGCTGATCCGTGAAGTGCAGCGGCATCCCCTGAAGCCGGGCATCCTGCACGTGGACTTCCAGGAGATCCACGCGGACGAGAAGATCCGGCTGGAGATCCACGTTCACCTGGTCGGCACGCCCGAAGGCGTCCGCAACCAGGGGGGCGTGCTGGACCAGGTGCTCCGCACGGTCGAGATCGAGGTGCTGCCCGCCGACATTCCCGAGCATGTCGAGCTGGACGTGTCGGCGCTGATGATCGGAAAGAGTCTCCACGTGTCCGACCTCGCGATCCCGAAGGTCGAGATCCTCACGGACCCGACGCTGACGGTGGCCACCGTGGTGGCGCCGCGGGTCGAGGAAGTGGCTGCTCCCGTCGAGGCCGTGGCCGTCGAGGGCGCGGTGGCGCCCGAGGCGGTGGCCGAGCCCGAGGTCATCAAGCGCGGCAAGGCCGAGGAAGAGCCGGCCGCGGAGGAGTAACCCGTCCTCAAGCTCATCGTCGGGCTCGGCAATCCGGGGCCCGCGTACGAGGACACCCGGCACAACGCCGGTTTCTGGCTGGCCGACGCGCTGGTCACGCGGTGGGGCCTGCCGCACTTCCGACGCGACGGCGCCGCCCGGACCACCGGTGGCGACACCCCGCTCGGGCGCGTACACCTCCTCAAGCCGTGGACGTTCATGAACCGTTCGGGGGCCGCGCTCAGCGGCCTCCGGACGCCGTCGCCCGACGACGTCCTGACCGATCTCCTGGTGCTCGTGGACGACTTCGCCATTCCCGCGGGGACCTTCCGGCTGCGCGCCCAGGGCTCCTCCGGCGGTCACAACGGCCTGAAGAGCGTCGAGCAGGCGCTTGGCACCCGCAAATACCCGCGGCTGCGGATCGGGGTGGGGCCCGTGCCCTCTGGCGCGTCGCACCACGACTTCGTGCTCGAGCCGATGGGGCCGGACGACCGCCGGCTCGTGGCGGCGCTCGTGCCGGAGATATGCGAGGCCGTCGAGTGCTGGATGCACGAGGGGATCGAGACCGCCATGGCCCGCTTCAACCGCAAGGCCGGTCCGCCCGACCCACTTTGACGCCGGATTGACGGCCCTCGCCCACCGTGTGGGCACAGGCGGCGACGAGTCCGCCACCACCAAGCCCTACTTGCCGGCGGACCCGCTCAGGCGGGTACGGGAACTCCTCGACAGGACGCGGCGACCGTGAGCTGCCCTGATGCGTAGTAGCGGATAGGTGATTAGGTGCTGGGAGATGGGACCGATCGCCGCACCCCGAATCTCCCATCGCCTAATCACCGATCAGGCATCACCCATCAGGTCATCAGGCCTGTGTTTTCCCGGGCCGGGTCGTTACATTCCCGCCTCCACAATCCAACCTGCCTCCCCCCGCACCGGGGGCGGCCGCTCAGACCAGAGGAGGGTGCCCCCGCATGACCCGCCATTACGAAGTCGTCTACATCTTCGACAGCGCTCTCGAAGAGCCCGCCGTCACCGAGCATCTGGCGAAATTCAGCGCCCTGCTCGGCGGCACGGACGTGAAAGTCAATCACTGGGGCAAGCGGACGCTCGCCTTCCCGATCAAGCGCCACGTGGCCGGCTACTACGCCGTCACGCAGTTCGAGACCGATCCCACCCGGCTGCCCGAGTTCGAGCGCGCTATCAAGCTCGACGAGACGGTGGTGCGTCACTTGACGGTCCAGGTCGAGCACGAGACGCCCGCGGGTCTGCCGGCGCCCACGGCGGTCGGCGCCGAGGAGGATGACGAATGATGAAGTCCCGCGCCAAGACCTGTCCGGTGTGCGAGGCCGGTGTGCGGGTCCTCGACTACAAGGACGACCGCACCCTGGGCCGCTTCCTGACCGATCGCGGCAAGATCCTCCCGAGCCGGCTCTCGGGCATGTGCGCCCGACACCAGCGACAGCTGTCGGTGGCGATCAAGCGCGCGCGGCAGCTCGCGTTGCTGCCCTACATCAAGGGTTACGGCCACTAGCACGCAGCCCGGGCAGCGCCCCCGCCCACTGCGGGTCTTCTGGGCGGTGCTGCTGTATTTCCTGGGGTTCGCGTTCATCAGCCCGATCGCGCTGGTCGCGGCGCCGCTGGCGCTGTGCCTGCTGTTCCACCGGCCCGGCACGCGCGAGACCGCGGTCGCGGTGGTGTTGCTGACGCTGGTCGCCTGGAGCGTGGCCTCCGCGGGCGACGACTTCGCGCGGTTCGAGGCGGCCTGGGTGATGCTGCTCGCCGGAGCCACCGCGGTCGCGCTCGCCTGGGGTGCGCCGGCCCGCGGCGAGCTGGTGCAGGCCGGCCTCGTCACCGCGGGGCTCGCGGCCCTGGCCGGCGTGTTCCTCGTCCAGGTGACCGACTTTTCGTGGGCCCAGCTCGGGTGGATCGCGGAGCGGCACTACGGCGGGTACGTGCGGGGCGTGCTCGACCTGCTGTCCGCTCGCGCCAGCCTGACCGGCTCGCCCGACCCGGCGTTGATCGAGGCGCTCCGGACCACGGCCGACGCGATGGTGCGCGCCATCAGCGTGCTGCTGCCGGGGCTGATCCTGATCCAGTCGGTGGCGGCGCTCGCCGCGGCCTGGGCGCTGTACCGGATGATCGCGCGGCACCCCGAGGGCTCCGGCCTGCCGGCGCTGCGCGAGTTCCGCTTCAACGATCACCTCGTGTGGGGCATCGTCGTGGCGCTGCTGGTGCTGGTCCTGCCCGGGCTGGGCGCGTTGCGGCTGGTCGGCGGCAACCTCGCTACCTTCTTCGGCGGGCTGTACGTGGCGCGGGGACTCGCGGTCGCGTCCGCTCTGGCGGCGGCCGGCGGGCTCGGCGGGCCGCTGGTCACCGTGGTGAGCGTGATCGCCACGGTGTTCTTCCTGCCGCTCGTCGCCTTCACGGCGCTGGCCCTCGGCGTGAGCGACACGTGGATCGACTGGCGCAAGCTGGCGCAGCGGGCGCAGGGGAGATAAGGCGGCGGTCGGCCGGCCCGCTGTCCGATCGTGCACCACGGTCAACGGTCAGCGGACCGCTGACAGCCATCACCACCTGACGGGGACTCGAGAGCCATGGATGTCATACTGCGGCAGGACGTGGACAAGCTCGGCAGCGCCGGGGACCTCGTCACCGTCAAGGACGGCTACGCGCGCAACTTCCTGCTGCCGCGCGGTCTCGCCTTCCTGGCCACCGAGGGCAACAAGCGCCGGATCGAGGCCGAGCGCGGCCAGCGCGCCAGGAAGCAGGCGGCCGAAGCGTCGGGCGCGCGGGAGATCGCCGGCCGGCTCGAGCAGGTCTCCGTCACCTTCACCATGAAGGCCGGGGAGGGCGACAAGCTGTTCGGCTCGGTGACGGCGGCCGACGTCGCCAGGCAGCTCGAGGCACAGGGCTTCGCCGTGGACAAGAAGCAGATCGAGCTCGACGAGCCGCTCAAGGCCCTCGGCGTGTACAAGGTCCCGGTGCGGCTGCACGCCGACGTCAAGCCCGAAGTGCGGGTCTGGGTGGTCCGGGAGTAGGCCGCGTTGGCCGCGGGGATCGGCTGCAGCGGCGCTACCGGCCCATCGACATCGTGGTGAGCCCGGTCACCTCCGTGATCGCGACTCACACGGGACCCGACGCCTGGGGCGTGTTGTGGCAGATCGAGGACGGTGGGTCCGCCCCGGCGCGGAACAAAGCAACGGCCGCACCGCTATGACGTCTAGGAGGCCGGCCGCCCGATCGCGCAAAGCCGCGCGGCGGCGGCCCGCGGACGACGCGGCGCTGCGGGAGATTCTGGCCGCATGCGGTGACCGCAAGGCCCTGGACGGGGTCGTTCTCGACTTGAGGACCCTGTCGGACGCCGCGGACTACTTCGTGGTAGTTTCCGGGACGTCCGACACGCACGTGCGAGCCATCGCCGAGCACGTCATCGAGCGCCTGGCCGCGCATGGGGTCCGGGCGCATCACGTGGAGGGGCTGAGCGCGGGCCGATGGGTGCTGTTGGACTTCGTGGACATCCTGGTCCACGTGTTCCACCCCACGCTGCGGGCCTTCTACCAGCTGGAAAACCTGTGGGCCGACGCGCCCCAGGCGCGGATGCCGGAGTCGTAGGAACCGCAGGTGACGCAGGCCGCCGCACCGCCCCGGAGGGCGATATGCGCCGAACGCTGACCGCCGCACTGGTCCTGGCCGCCGTGGCCGCCGCGCCCGTCCGGGCGCAGTACTTCGGCCAGAACAAGGTCCAGTACAACAGCTTCGATTTCTCGATCATCCAGACCGAGCACTTCGACGTGTACTACTACGGCAACCGCGTCGCGGCGATGGACGCGGCCCGGATGGCCGAGCGCGGGTACGCGCGGCTGTCGCGGATCCTCCAACACGAGTGGCGCGAGCGCAAGCCGCTGATCCTGTACGCCAATTCCGCGGATTTCCAGCAGACCAACACCACGGGCGGCGACATCGGCGAGGGGACCGGTGGCTTCACGGAGTTCTTCAAGCACCGCATCGTGCTGCCATGGACGGGGAGCTACGAGGATTTCGAGCACGTGCTCCAGCACGAGCTGGTGCACGCCTTCCAGTACGATATCTTCGCGCGCGGCCGCATCGGCGCGGGGTTCCAGGCCATCGCCTCGGCGAACCCGCCGTTGTGGTTCATGGAGGGCATGGCCGAGTACCTCTCGGTGGGCCCCGTGGACCCCCACACCGCGATGTGGATCCGCGACGCCGCGCTGAACGGGCGGATTCCGACGATCGAGCAGCTGACCTACGACCCGCGGTTCTTCCCGTACCGGTTCGGCCACGCGCTGTGGGCCTACGTCGGGCAGAAGTGGGGTGACGAATCCATTGGCGCGATCCTCCAGGGCACCCTGTCGGGTAACCTCGAGCGGTCGTTCCAGCGGGTGCTGGGCATCAGCCTCGAGGAGCTGGGCGAAGAGTGGCGCGAGGCGGTCCAGACGACGTACCTGCCGCAGGTGGCCGACCACCAGCCGGCGCGGCGCATCGCCCGGGCGGTGCTGAACGAGCGCACGGTGCGCGGCACGCTGCACGTGTCGCCGCAGGTCTCGCCCGACGGGCGCTACATCGCCTACCTGTCGGAGCGGAATTTCTTCTTCGTCGACCTGCACCTGGCCGACGCGGAGCGCGGGCGCCACGTGCGGCGCCTGGTGCGCTCGGCCTTCAACCCGAACTTCGAGTCGCTGCGGTTCATCAACTCGACCGGAGCGTGGTCGCCGGACGGCGAGGAGTACGCCTTCGTGGCCAAGAGCGGCGGGCGCGACGTGATCAACATCCTGCACGTGCAGCGCGGCGACATCGAGCGCGTGCGCCCGGACGTTCCGTCCATCGTCAATCCGAGCTTCTCGCCCGACGGCCGGCAGCTGGTGTTCACCGGGCTCGACGGCGGCTGGTCGGACCTGTACCTGGTCAACCGCGACGGCTCGGGCCTGCGCCGCCTCACGAGCGACCGCTACGCCGATCTCCAGCCCACGTGGTCGCCGGACGGACGGGCCATCGCGTTCACCACCGACCGCGGGTCACAGACCGACTTCGACGTGCTGCGGTTCGGGAACCTGCGCATCGCGCTGTACTGGCTCGAGGGTGACTCGATCCAGGTGCTGGCGCGCATGGACGAAGGGAAGAACGTCAACCCGGTGTGGGCGCCCGATGCCCGCTCGGTGGCGTTCATCTCCGACCGCAGCGGCATCGACAACGTGTTCCTCTACGATTTCGACGTCGGCGACGTGTTCCAGCTGACCAACGTCTACACCGGCATCTCGGGGATCACCGACCTCTCGCCCGCGATTTCGTGGGCCCGCCAGGCCGACCGGCTGGTGATGACGGTCTACGAGGCCGGCGACTACAACGTCTACGCCATCGACAACCCGCGCGCGCTGCGGCGGGAACCCTATCGCGCCACGCCGACCGGCTGGATCGTGCTCGCCAACGCGAGCGCGCAGCCGCTCCGGCCCGACTTCAACCTGATGTCGGCGCTGCGGCGGCCGGCACCCACCGACGCGCCGCTGATCCAGGGACCGCCCGCGGTGATGCCGCCCGGCAGCGTGGCCGCCACACCCCCCGCCACCGGGACCGGGTCGAACCCGCCCGCCGGCGACGCCTCGATCTACCGGGGCCCCTCCGGCGCGGCACGCGGCTTCCGGCCCTCGAGCACGCTGACCGCGCAGCCGGCGGACTCCACGGCGCCTCCGCCGATCTCGGTGGCCGCGCTGCTCGACAGCGCCACGCTCGCGCTGCCCGACACCATCGATTTCACCACGCGCCGCTACCGGGCCCGGTTCTCGCCCGACTTCGTGAGCCGGCCGACCATCGGCTACGCGCGCGACAACTTCGGCCGCGGCTTCTTCGGCGGCACGGCCGTCCAGCTGTCCGACATCCTCGGCGACAAGGTGCTCACCTTCGCCGGAGCCGTGAACGGCCGGCTCTCCGAGGCCCAGGTCTACGCGGCATACGCGAACCTGTCGCGGCGCCTCAACTGGGGCTTCGGCCTGTCGCAGACACCCTACTACTTCTACGGCAGCACCTCCGTCGAAGCGCGGCAGGACTTCGACGCCGTGGTCACCCACGTGCGGCGGTTCGTGATGCGCGAGGCCTTCGGCCAGGCGATCCTGCCGTTCAACCGGTTCCAGCGGCTCGAGTTCAATACCCGGTTCGTGACGATCAACGACGCGACCCTCAACATCGTGTACGCGTACCAGCCGTTCACCGGCCAGTTCCTCGGCCAGTACGACAGCGTGTCGGCCGGGACGTCCACGAACTTCGTGCAGCCCTCGGCGGCGATCGTTTTCGACAACTCGCTGTTCGGCTACACGAGCCCGTTTTACGGACGGCGCTACCGGTTCGAGGTCGGCCAGGCCGTGGGCGACTGGCGGTACACCCAGGTGCTCGCCGACCACCGCCGGTACGACGGGCTCGGCCTGCCGTTCGCGAACTTCGCGACCCGGCTGTTCTTCCTCGGCCGGTTCGGACGCGACGAGACCGGGATCATCCCGATCTTCATCGGGAACACCGAGCTGGTGCGGGGCTACACCTACGGCTCCTTCACCCGCAACGAGTGCGCGGGCTCGGCCACGGTGCAGCAGTGCGGCGATCTCGACCAGCTGCTCGGCTCGCGCGCGCTCGTGGCCAATGCCGAGCTGCGCTTCCCGCTGGTACGCAACCTGGCCCTCGGCTTCCTGCCCATCGGCTTCCCGCCGATCGAGGGCGCCATCTTCTTCGACGCCGGCCTGGCGTGGACCCGCGAGTCCGATCTGCGCTGGTCGCGCGCTTCCGGCGGCGGGGCCACGATCCGCGCGCCGGTCACGAGCTACGGCGTCGGCATCCGCGCCAATCTGTTCGGCCTGATGATCATGCGGATCGACTACGCCAAGCCGCGCAACCGGCCGGGCGTAGGCGGATACTGGACGGTGAGCCTGGGACCGCCGTACTAGCTGTGAGCTGTGAGCTGTGAGGCTGTGAGGTTGTGGAGCTGTGAGCGGTCAGTCGAGGGCGGTTCCCCTGGGGCCGCCCTCGGCTCATGACCACATCACAGCCTATGGCTCATAGCTCATAGCTCATAGCTCACAGCTCATAGCTCTCGGCTCTTGGACGGTTCCTCCCCACCCGCTAGCTTTCTCTTCCAATCGTGCCATTCGCCCGGGCGTGCCTCGCCCTCCTCGCGGCGGCCTCAGCGGCGTGCGGCCGGAACACGGCCGCGCGGCGTTCAGCCTCCGACAGCGCAGACAGGGTCGGCCGGCCCGTGCCTGCCGTGGCCTTCCGTCTCCCGACCCAGGGCGGGCCGCTCACCGTGTACAAGTTGCCGGACCTGGAAGCGACCCGCTGGGGCGCCGGCGCGCGCACGGCCGGGGCCTATGACGCGGTCGGGGTGGACCTGCAGGGACGGCGGCTGCTGTACCGTGACAGCGTCGGTGGCATCGCGTCGCTCGACCTGGTGGCGCTGCGGGAGCGGTCGGTCGCGCCGCGAGGCGCGCTGGCCGCCGTCGGCGCCGACGGGACGCTCCTGGCCGTGGCCACCGACGGCACGGTGCTGGAATCGCATCACTGGGGCGTGACGCCGTGGCCGACCAACCTGGGACGCCGGGTGCGGGCGGTGTTCGCGGCCCCGGGCGGACGCCTCCTCGCGCTCCGCGACGCCTCCGCCGACACGCTCGCGACCTTCTCGCGCGACGGCCTGGTGCGGGCCGTGGCCGCGCCCGAGGCCGCCGACCGGGCGGCCGCTTTCGACGGCGATGCGGTCGCGTTCGCCACCGACTCCGGGCTGGTGGTCGTGGAGGAGCGCGAGTCCGACCGGCCGTGGTTCGTACGGCTGTCCGGGACGCCGCGGGCGGCCATCTTCTCCCCGTCCGGCCACCAGGTATTCGTCGCGCTCGAGGGGCGGAGCGAGCTGGCGGTGGTGGACCGGTTTGATCGGGCCGCCATGTCGAGCATCCCCCTGCCCGGCCCGGCCGCCGCGCTGCGGGCGGATCCGTGGGGCCGCGCGATCCTGGTGCGGCCGTCCGAGCAGCCGGACGTCGTCTGGATCGTCGGCGTGGCGGACCACGAGGTGCGCGGCGAGCTGCGCACGCGCTGGGCCAGCGACCTGCCGGTGGTGGCGGAAGACGGCGTGATCCTCGCGCGCGAGGAGGGGGCCGTGGTCGCGCGCGATGTGCGCTCGCTCGATTCGGTCGGCGCGGTGGCGGGGGGCGCGGCGGACCTGTGGTTCACCGGACGCTGGGTGGCACGCTCGGCGGCGGCGGCGGCGCGCTCGCTGGCCCGGGAAGCCCAACCCGCCGCGACGACTGCCGCCGCCCCGCGGGAGCGCCCGGCGGAACGCCCCGCCTCGGCGCAGCCGGCGCGCACCCCCGAACCCGTACTGCCCCCGGCGGCGGCGCGGGCCGAGCCGCGCGCTCCGGCCGCCCCCGAGCCGGCGGCCCCGCCCGGCAACTTCTGGGCGCAGGTCACCTCGACGCGGTTCCCGGAAGGCGCCCGCGCGCTGGCCGACACGTTGCGCACCGGCGGCCATCCGGCGCAGGTCATCGCGCCTCGGCCCGCGGACAACATCTGGCGCGTGATGACCGGTCCCTACCGCTCCCGCGAAGCAGCCGACTCGGCTGGACGCGCGCTGGGCCGGCCCTACTTCATCGTGGATCGCAACCGGCAGTGACCGGGCTCCAGCTCGATACCCGCGACCTCGGCGCGCAGGTGCCCGACCTGGTCCGCGCCACGGCCGTCGTCGCGATCGTCCCCGCGACCGAATTACGCGGCTGGTCAGCCCAGATGGCGTGGGAGGTCGCGCGGGCGGTGGCCTCTTCCGGGCGCCGCACGGCCCTGATCGACTGTTTCGTCGACGCACCCACCCTGCACACGGTGGCCGGCGCGCCGAACAACGAGGGGCTGGTCGACGCGTTCGAGTACGGGGTCTCGTTCAACCGCATCGTCCAGCAGCAGCCACAGGCGAACCTGTTCTTCATTCCCAGCGGGACGTTCGCTTCCGACGCCCAGCCGCTGATGGAGAACCCGCGGTGGCGCCGCCTGTCGGCCGGGTTCCGCCACGAAGAGGCGCTGCTGCTGCTCTACGTCGCGCCGGAGCACCTCGCCGGCCTCGCGGCCGAGCCCGACGGGATCATCGCGCTCGCCCCGGCGGGGCTCGACACCGCCGCGCGGGACGTGCCGGCACTCATGGAAGCGATCGGTCGCGGGATGCCGCTGCTGGCGGTGGTGGCCGATACGGACTCGGTGCGGGTGTCCGGCGCGAGCCGGGCGATCCCCGAGCCCGCCTCCCTCCCCGCTCCCGGGACGTCGTCTCCCGCGGCGACGGCGGTCCCTGCCGCGCCGCCGTTCGAGGGCGAGGCCGCCGGCCGGCGCTCGCGCGTCACGCACCCGCAGCTGCTCCAGCACTTGAGCGCGACGGAGCCGGGCACGAGGCCGCTGGCGTGGGTGGCCCTTCTCGTCGTCGTGGCGCTGGCGCTGGTGTGGGTGTTTCGCGACCGGTTGCGGGGGTCCGCGCGCCGGACCCCGGCGGCCGCGGTTGCCGCGCGCGACGGCGCGCCACCACCCGTTGCCGGCCGCGCCGACTCCGCCGCGCCGGCCGCGGCCACTCCCAGGCCGGCGGACACGCTGCGCTGGGCCGTACGCGCCGCATCGTTCGGAACATCGGGCGCCGCCTGGACCCTGGCCGACACCCTCGAGGCCGCGGGTACGCCGACGATGATCGCGCCGCTGCGCCTGGCCAACGGCCGGCAGGTGTTCCGCGTGTACGCCGGGCCGTTCGCCGACCCGGCCGGCGCCGACTCCGCGCTGCGGGCGCTGCGCGCGGCCGGTCGCCTGGCCCGCAGCGCGGGAGAGCGCGTCAACGTGCCGCTCGCGGTCGCCCTTCAGGGCGGTCTCAGCGCCGAGGCCGCTCGCGCCGAGCGGGTGCGGCTGCGTCGCGCCGGCGTGCCGGCCTACGCGCTGGCCGAGCCCAACGGCACGTTCCGGCTGTGGGCCGGGGCTTATGAGGCCGCCGTCCAGGCGGCCCTCCTCACCGATTTCCTGACACCGACCGGCGCGGGTGCGCTGGTCCCCCGCGTGGGAGCCATGCGATGAAATTGCGCCGCCTCGAGTTGTCCGGGTTCAAGTCGTTCGCCGACACGGTCGAGCTCGTCGTGAATGACGGGGTGACCGCGATCATCGGCCCCAACGGCTGCGGCAAATCGAACGTGTCGGACGCGGTGCGCTGGGTCCTGGGCGAGCACAACCCCCGCGTTCTGCGCGGCGCGCGGATGGAGGAGGTCATCTTCCAAGGCTCGGCGACCCGCAAGGCCCAGAACATCGCGGAAGTGTCGCTTGCCTTCGACAACAGCGACCACCTGCTCGATCTCGACTTCGCCGAGGTGGTGCTGACGCGGCGCGTGTCGCGCTCCGGCGAGAGCGAGTACTTCATCAACGGCACGGCCGTCACCCGGCGCGAGCTGCTCACCAAACTCGCCGGGACGGGCCTGGGCACCGACCAGAGCGTGGTGATCGAGGCCCGGATGATCGACGCCCTGCTCTCCGACCGGCCGGACGACCGGCGGGCCCTGTTCGAGGAGGCGGCCGGTCTCGGGTTGTACCGCGACCGCAAGCGTTCGACCGAGCGGCGGCTGGAGGAGACGGCGGCCGACCTGGTGCAGGTCGAGAACCTGATCGCCGAAGTGCAGACGCGGGTGCGTTCGCTGGCGCGTCAGCGCGGCAAGGCGGAGCGGCACCACCATCTGCTGGCGCGGCGGTACCAGCTGGTCGCGGCGCTGGCGCGCCACGATACCGCTGAGCTCGATCTCGGGTTGCGGCTGCTGGAGGCGCGCCGGGGCGAGCTGGCCACGCTGGTGCCGGCGGCCCGCGAGCTGCTGGGCGCACTCGAGCGCTCGCGCCAGGAGGCGGTGGAGTCGCGGGCCGGCGCCGAAGCGCAGCGGGCCGAGATGGAGCGCGGGGTGAGCGAGGCCCGCGTGGCGGCGACGACGCTGGAAGGGGACCTCTCGCTCGCGGCCGAGCGTGCGCAGAACGCGGGGGCGCGCCGGGAGCGCGCGCTGGCCGAGCGGGCGGAGCTGCAGGCGAGCGCGGTGCGGACCGAGCGCGAGCGCGAGGCGGCCGCGGCCGAGCGGATGGCGGCCGAGCGGGACCGCAGCGCGGTCCAGATGGAGCTGGGCCTGCGGACCCGGGCCGAAGCAGCGTCGCGGGAAGCATGGCAGGCCGAGCGTGGCAAGCTGCGCCTGCTGGAGGAGGCGCTGCAGCGGCAGGCGGAGGACGTGCGCCGCGCGGGCGGCGAGCGGCAGGCGCTGGAGCGCGAGCTGGCTGACCTGCGCGAGGAGATCAGCGCGGCCGAGAGCCGGCGCGCGGCGCTGGCCCGGGACCACGAGGGCGCGGGCGGACACGACGCCGAGGTGCGCGCGCGGCACGCCACGCTGTCGGAGCGCCTGGTGGCGCTGGGCCTCGAGGCGGACCGCGCGCGCCACGCGCTGGCCGAAGCGCGCGAGCATGAGGCCCGGCTGCGCACCGACCGGCGCGCCACCGGGGAGCTGCTGGCGCAGGCCGTCGCCCGGCGCGAGGCGCTGGGCCAGCTGGAGCGCGACCACGTCGGCCTCGCACCATCCGCGGCCGCCCTGCTCGAGGCGCGGGAGCGGTTCGGCGCGGGCGCGATCCTCGGCCCCCTTTCCGACTTCGTGCGGGCCCGCCGCGAGGACGTTGCCGAGGCCGAGCACGTGCTGGGCGAGTGGCTCCACGCCGTCGTGGTCCGCGATCTCGCCGTGTGCGACGCGGTGCACGCGTGGCATCGCGAGGCGCGGCCCGGCCCGCTGCTGCTGCTGCCGCTCGAACCCGGCCCGCAGGGCATCGCGGCGGGAGGCGAGCTGACGCAGCGCGTGGCGGGCGACGGCCCGGCGGCCGTGTGGGTGGCGCGGCTCCTGGGCGGCGCGCGGCCCTTCGCGCCCGCCGGCGACGCGATTCTGCGCGCCAACGGGGCGGTGTTCCTCCCGGGTCCGACGACCAGCGGCCCGCTGCGCCGGCGCGCCGAGCTGGAAGCGTCGGCCGACGACGCGCAGCGGCTCGGCCACGACCTGGCCGAGCAGGACCGCGCGCTCGAGCAGGCGGCGGAGCGATTGGCGCGGTCCGGGCGCGCGGCGGTGCATGCCGAAGCGGCGGTGGAGGCCACCCGCGTCGAGGAACGGCAGGCGGCGGCCGATGCGGACGACGCTCGGCGCGAGCTGGCGCACCTCGAGCGTGACCTCGGCGTCGAGACCGGCCAGCTGTCGCGGCTCGGGGAGCGACTCACGGCCGTCGAGGCACGATTGGCCGCCGTGAACACGGCGCTGTCGCAGGGCGAGCTCGAGCGGGTGCGCCTCGCGTCCGAGCTGGGCGAAGCCCGCGCCCGGCTCACCGAGCTGGAGAACGAGCAGGAAGCGGCGCGCGAACGCCGCGTCCACTGGCAGGTGGAGGACGCGCAAATCGCCGCGCGGCATCAGGCGGTGCACGAGCGGGAGGAGCGGGCCGGCGCGGCCGCGCGCGAGTACGCCGAGCGGATCGCCGCGCTGGCCGAGGAAGCCGGGCGGCTCGAGGCCGAGCTGGAGGCCCTCGAGACCCGGCGCGCTGCCTGGACCGAGGAGCTGGCCGAGCAGCGCGCCGCGCTCGCCGAGCTGGAGCGGGCCGCCGCGTCGGCCGGCGCGGGCGTCGGCACGGCCGACCGCACCCTCACCGGCGCCGAACGGGCGCTCGAGGACGCCCGCGCCCGGCTCACCCAGCTCACCGAGGAGAGCCACCGGGCCGAGCTGGAGGCCTCCGAGCTGATGGGCAGGCGCCGCGCCATGGGCGAGCGGCTGTCGGCCGAGTGGGGCCGGAGCCTGGATCAGATCCTCGCTGAAGCGCCGCCGGTCGAGGGAACGGCCGACCACCTGCGCGCCGAAGCCGACGACCTGAAGCAGCTGCTCGAGGCGATGGGGCCCATCAACCCGCTCGCGCTCGAGGAGCACGACGAGGAGGCGCGCCGCCTGCACCACCTCGTCACCCAGAAGGACGACATCGCGCAGGCGAAGCACGCGCTGCACCAGAGCGTGCGCGAGCTCGACATCGTCGCGCGGGAGCGGTTCCTCGCCACGTTCGAGGGCGCCCGCGGCAACTTCCAGCGGGTGTTCCAGACGCTGTTCGGCGGCGGCTCGGCCGACGTGTTCCTGGTGGACCCGAGCGACCCGCTCGAGAGCGAAATCGAGATTACGGCCAAGCCGCGCGGCAAGAAGACCGAGCGGATCCACCTGCTCTCGGCCGGCGAGCGCTCGCTCACCGCGCTGTCGCTGCTGTTCGGCATCTACCTCGCGAAACCGAGCCCGTTCTGCCTGCTCGACGAGGTGGACGCCCCGCTCGACGACGCGAACATCGGGCGCTACACGCGGCTGCTGGACGAGTTCAAGCAGCACACCCAGTTCATCGTGATCACGCACAACGCGCGGACCATGCAGGCAGCCGACGCGGTGTTCGGCATCACGATGCAGGAGCCGGGCGTGTCGAACGTCGTGTCGGTGCGGCTGGGCGACGGCGCCGAGGAATCGCAGGCCGCCTGACGTGCGCGGGGCCGTCCTCGCCGCCGTCGCGGCGGCCCTGACGGCCCCCGCGCCGGCCCTCGCCCAGACGCCGCGCGCGGTGTCGCGCCACCTGGCCCGCGCCCTGGACCGCGACACGTCGGTCACGGCCTGGGTCATCGCCCAACCCGGCGCCGATCTGGCGCGGCTCGCCGACTCGATCCGCGCCCGGGGCGGAAGGGTCCGCTTCACGTCGCGGTTCGTGCACGCCGTCAGCGCCGAGATCGGCGGTCGCGCGCTGCGCGAGCTGGCCGCGCTCGGCCCGGTCCGCCGCATCCAGCCCGTCGCCGTGTTCGTGCGCCGCCCGCCGCCCACGGCCGATCCCGCCCTCCCCGGTCCCCCTCCCCCCTCCGTCCCGCCCGCGTTCCGCGCGCCCGAGGACACCCTGTACGGTCGTTCGTGGCCCTACCGCCAGCTCGACATCCCGCCGCTGCACGATCGCGGCCTGCGCGGCGCGGGCGTCAGGATCGCCCTGCTCGATGCCGGCTTCAACACGCTGCACCCGTTCCTCGCCGGCGCCACGGTGATCGCGCAACGCGACTTCGTCCACAACGACTCGGTGGTGCGCGATCAGCCCGGCGAGGTCCAGGGCGAGATGTCGCACGGGACCCAGGTCTGGAGCCTGCTCGCCGCGAACGCGCCGGGCCGCTTGTTCGGCGTTGCGCCGGGAGCGTCATACCTGCTGGCGAAGACCGAGTTCACGCCCACCGAGACCCGGGTCGAGGAAGACCGCTGGGTCGCGGCCGTGGAGTGGGCCGACTCGATCGGCGTGGACATCATCAGCTCGAGCCTGGGGTACCTGACGTTCGACGGCGGGACCGGCTACACCCCGGCGCAGCTCACCGGCGACTTCGCCGTGACGACCATCGCCGCCGACAGCGCCGCGGCCCGCGGCATCCTGGTCGTGGTGGCCGTCGGCAACGAGGGACCGGCCCCGCGCACGCTCGGCACGCCGGCCGACGGTGATTCGGTGATCGCGGTGGGCGCCACCGACTCGCTGGCCCGCGTCCCGACCTTCAGCTCGCGGGGCCCCACGGCCGACAACCGGATCAAGCCCGACGTCGTCGCGCCGGGCAGCTTCGTGCCCGTGGCGCGCGTGGATACCGGCGTCACCCTCGGCTCCGGCTCGAGCTTCAGCGCGCCGCTGGTGGCCGGCATCGCGGCGCTGGTCCAGGGCACACGGCCGGGCCGGCCCGCCGTCGAGCTGCTGCGCGGCCTCGTGGACGCCGGAAGCGCCCGGCACAGCGCCGACAACACGAGGGGCTTCGGCATCACGAGCGCGCTCAGGCTGTACGCGTTCCCGACCGGGTTCCGCGCGCTGGGCCCGCCACCGGGCGCGCTGCGTACGCTCAGCCCCGGCTTCAGCTGGGACGCGGGCACCGCCCCGGCCGGCGCCGGGCCCACCACGTACCGGCTCCGGATCGCCCGGGACTCGCTGCTGGCTACGCTCCTGCTCGACACCACCATCGCGACCACCACGTTCACCCTGCCGTTCGCGCCCCAGCCCGGCATCCGCCTGTTCTGGCGCGCGATCGCCGCAAGCCAGCTCGGCGTCGTCGAATCCACCGCCGTGAACGGGCCGCTCACCGTGCCGCCATGGGTCGCGCTGCTCACCCTGGCCCAGCCGCAGGGGCACTCGATCCGCGACACGCTGCCCACGTTCGCGTGGCGCCCGGCCGATGTGCTCAGCCCGCCGGGACCGTTCGTCTACGACGTGTACGTGTATCCCTCCGCGCGCGGCCCGTCCGCGGCCGTCGAAGTGGCGCGCGGCATCAGCGACACGACCTTCGTGCCCACCCGGCCGCTCGAGCGCAACCTGCCGTTCCGCTGGCGCGTGGTCGCGCACCTCGGCGCCGACAGCGTCACGATGACGAGCCCCGGCACGTTCATTGTGCTGGACGAAACGGCCCCCACCGCGACCGTGCTGTTCCAGAACTTCCCCAACCCCTTCCCCAACACCGCTCTCGGCGTCCGGGAGACGTGTTTCTGGTTCGACGTCGCCGCGCCGGGCGAGGTCCGCCTCGAAGTGTTCGACGTACGTGGCCGGCTGATCCGGCGGCTGGCGCCGTCGGTCACCGTCACCGGCACCCTGCCGCCGGGCCGCTATGGCCGGCCCCCGGCCGGCGCGGCGGGCACGTGCGATCCGCGATTCCAGTGGGACGGCCGCGACTCGCGCGGGGACTTCGTGCGGCCCGGCGTCTACATCTACCGGCTCACCGCGCCGGGATTCCGGGAGAGCCGGCGCGTCGTGTTCCTCGGCGGCTGACCGCCCGCTCGAGCTCCAGCAGCCGCTGCTTCCTCCACACACCGCCGCCGTACCCGCCCAGCGTGCCGTCGGCGCGCCGCACCCGGTGGCACGGAATCACGATGGCCAGCCGGTTGTCGCCATTGGCCGTGCCCACCGCCCGGACCGCCGTCGGGCGGCCCAACACCCGCGCCTGCGTCTCGTAGGCGACGGTCTCGCCGTAGGGAATCCGCCGGAGCGCGGCCCAGGCGGCCCGCTGGAACGGCGTGCCGGGCACGACGAGCGGGGTGTCGAACCGGCGGCGGCGGCCCGCGAACCACTCCCGGAGCTCGCGCCGGATGCGCACCAGGTGTGGGTGCGTCCCGGCCTCGATCGGGGTCCGGAGCGACCGCGCCAGCCGTTTGAGCTGGGTCGCCAGCATCGGCCGGTCCGCGAACTCCAGCAGTACCAGTCCTTCGGCCGACGCCACGCCGAGCATGGAGCCCAGCGGCGTCGGGACCCGGTCCGCCACCAGCGGCCCGCCCCCGGCGGGCGTGCCCGGGACCACCCGCGCACGCCGCGAACCGATCGGCGCGAATGCCCGGGCCAGCACGGCGCGGGTCCAGTCGCCGCTCGACCGGACAGCTTCCGGCCGGCACCGCCGGCACGGCCGGTAGCCGTCGTCAAGAGCCTGTGCGAGCCGGGAATAGAAGGTGAGACTCGCGGCGCGAGCCGGCCTGGCCGGGCACGGGGTCCGGCACACCACGCCGGTGCTCTTGACCGCGGCGTACAACACCCCGTCGAATGCGGCGCTCCGCCGACGCATCGCCAGGACCATGATGTTGCGCGGGGGGAGGCTTGCCGCGCCGGCGCGCCTGCTGGTCGTCTGCATGACGTTTCACCTCACCATACGGTATGTTAGCTGAAACCCCGACCGGTCATGGCCGTGAAACCACGTTCCTCCACGTTCCCCCCTGCCCGACGCCGGTGCGTCTGACGACCGCGGGCACCGGTACCGCCGCCCCGCACCCCCGCCGGATCAGCGCCGCCCATTGGGTCGAGCATGGCGAGGTGCGGCTCCTCATGGACTGCGGGGCCGGAGCGCTGCACCGCCTGGCCGAGTTGGGCCTCGCGTGGCAGCGGATCACGCACCTTGCGCTCACACACTTTCACCTGGACCACGTGGGCGAGGTGCCCGCGTACGTGTTCGCGCTCAAATACGCCACGCTGCCGCCCCGGGTGGAGCCGCTCACGATCCTCGGCCCGGCCGGGACGACCGAGCTGCTCCGCCGGCTGGCCGCGGCCCACGGCGACTTTCTCGCTGAGCCGGGGTTTCCGCTCAACGTGCGTGAGGTCGCGCCGGGGAACGCCGTGGCTTTGGGCGGCGGCGTGGGCCTCGAGGCCCACCCGACCCCGCACACGCCGGAGTCGCTGGCGTTCCGGGTGGTGACCCCGGAGCGCCACCTGGTGTATTCCGGAGATACGGGACCCGGCGACGCGCTGGGCGATTGGGCGCGGGGATGCGACCTCCTGCTGGCCGAGTGCAGCCTGCCGGAGGCGATGGCGATTCCCACCCATCTGACCCCGCGCAGCGCGGGGGCTCTGGCGGCCCGAGCGCAGGCAAAGCGGCTGGTTTTGACGCATCTTTATCCCCCCGTCGAGGCCGTAGACGTGCTGGGTGAGGTGGGCCGGGAATACCGCGGGCCGGCGGTCATCGCGAATGACGGGGATGGCTATGAGCTGTGAGCTGTGAGCTGTGAGCTGTGAGCCATGAGCCATGAGCTATGAGTTATGAGTTATGAGTTATGAGTCATGACTCCTGGCTCCTGGCTCCTAGCTCCTAGCTCCTAGCTCATAGCTCATAGCTCTGAATCCGAGGGTTCGATGCTGATCGTGATGAACCACGGCGCGACCGATGCCCATATCCGGCGCGTCATTGAAACGATCGAGGAGATGGGCTACCAGGCCCGGCCGATGCCGGGCAAGCAGCGCACGACCGTCGGGCTGGTGGGCAACGACGGCAAGGTGGACCCCTCGCGCCTGATGGCGCTGGATGGCGTGCTCGAGATCATTCACGTCACGCAACCCTACAAGCAGGTCTCGCGGGAGTGGAAAGCCGAGAGCACGGTGGTGCGGCTGCCGGGCGGCCTGAGCGTGGGCGGCGAGGAGGTGGTCGTGATCGCGGGCCCCTGCTCGGTCGAGAGCGAGGAGCAGATCCTCGCATCGGCGCGCGCCGTGAAGGAGGCCGGCGCCACGGCGCTGCGGGGCGGCGCGTTCAAGCCGCGCACCTCGCCCTATTCGTTCCAGGGGCTTGGCCGGAAGGGGCTGGACCTGCTGGCGAAGGCGCGCGACGAGACCGGCTTGCTGATCGTGACCGAGGCGATTGATCCCGAGGGCGTGGACATCGTGGCCGAGGTGGCCGACGTCATTCAGATCGGCGCGCGCAACATGCAGAACTTCTCCCTGCTGAAGCGGGCGGGCCGGGTCAGGAAGCCGGTGCTCTTGAAGCGCGGCATCGCCGCCACCCTCACCGAGCTCCTGCTCTCGGCCGAGTATCTGCTGGCCGAGGGGAACGGCCAGGTGATTCTGTGCGAGCGCGGGATCCGCGGGTTCGACCCGGCGACGCGGAACGTCTTCGATCTCACCGCCATCCCGCTGGTGCACCGGCTGTCGCACCTGCCGATCATCGCCGACCCGAGTCATGCGACGGGATTGCGCGAGAAGGTGACGCCGATGGCGCGAGCCGCGGTGGCGGCGGGAGCCGACGGCTTGCTGGTGGAGGTGCACCCGCAGCCGGATCGCGCGTTGAGCGACGGCGGGCAGAGCCTGCCGCCCGAGCAGTTCGCCGAGTTGATGCGGCAGGTGCGGGCGATCGCGGAGGTCATCGGGCGGCGGTTGGCCGAGCCGGCGGAGGTGTAGATGGAGGCGGCGAGGCGGCTAGGCGGCTAGGCGGCTAGGCGGCTAGGCGGCTAGGCGGCTAGGCGGCTAGCCAGGCGACACGAACGGTGAGAGGACGGTCGATGCGCAAGAGCATGCTGAATGCGATTCTGGGTGTGCTTGCGCTAGCCGCCTGGCCGCCTGGCCGGCTGGCCGCGCAGGCCCCCGACCCCGCCGCCATCACCGATCGCGCCGTTGCCGCGTGGCAGGCGGTGCGGAGCTTCCGCGCCGACTTCACGCAGTCCGTGCGCGACCCGATGATCGGCACCGACGACACCACGCGCGGGGACTTCTTCCAGCAGCGGCCCAACAAGTTTGCCATGCGGTGGCGCGAGCCGCGGGGCGACCTGATCGTGTCCGACGGGGAGACGCTGTGGGTGTACCTGCCCAGCGCCACGCCCAACCAGGCGGTGCGGACCACCATCGCGGGCCGGCCCGGCGCCACGCCCGACGTGGTGGCCGAGTTCCTGGAGCGGCCGCGGGAGCGGTTCAGCATCACGTGGGAGCGCGGCGAGGCGGTGGGCGGCCGCGCGGCCGACGTGCTGGCGTTCGTGCCGCGGGACCGCAACGCTCCGTACCGGCGGGTGCTGCTGTGGATCGACCGCGGCGATCTGCTCGTGCGGCGGGTCGAGATCACCGAGGCGTCGGGGGCGGTGCGGCGGGTGACGCTGGAGCGGCTGCGCGTCAACGGCGCGATCCCGGCCTCGACCTTCACGTTCCGGCCGCCGGCCGGCGTGCGGGTGGTGGACGCGACGCGGTAGGTGAAGGCCTCGCTGCGCCTCGGTAGGCGGTTCGGCATTATTCCGGTACCACTCTCGAGCCCGCAAACGCTATGTTGAGCCGGTCCGCCGGCCACGCAGGCTCAGGCGGCGGCGGCGCTGTTGTTTCTGTATCGCCGGGTCCTGGATCGCGACGCACCCGAGCCCCGTCGGTGTGGGTCCCCCATTCGGTTCATTGCCTGGTCAACCCTGCGCAATACCGTGCTATTCCAGTCCGACGTGGCTTTCAAGGTGGCTACGTGGCTCGTGCGTTGCGCGCCACCACGCTGCTGACAACGACCTGGTGCGTTCCGCGAGCTGTTCCACTCGCCGCTCGGGCTCACGCCGTGTGCATTCGCGAGGCGGCCTGGTATCAACTGTGAAGTGCAACACGGCCTGATCATCGTTCATGGTTTTCCTCCGGAGTGCGGAAGCCGAGGCGCTTGCGCGGTCGGGGGGCCGGCGAACCGGTCGCAGCGGTCACACCCACAACGGCTGAAGCGGCGGGTGCTGCGGGCCAGACCCTAGCCGGTGTTGCGCATGCCGGCGGCGACTCCGTTCACGGTCACCAGGAAGGCATCGAGCAGGGCCGGATCGTCGCCAGCCTGCCGGATCCGGGACAGCAACTCCACCTGGACCAGGTTGATCGGGTCCACATACGGGTTCCGCACATCGATCGAGCGCCGCAGGACCGGGTTGTCGGCCAGGAGATGCGCGTGCCCCGTCACCTGCAACACCGCCCGGATCGTTTCCTCGAGACGGTTGCGGAGTTGCTCGCCCAGGCCCCGCAGCGCCGCCGGCACCAGCTCGGCGTCATAGTGCGCCGCGATCTCCGGCGAGGCCTTGGCCAGTACCATCGCAATCAGGTCCAACATGGAGCGGAAGAACGGCCACTCGCGGTACATCGCCCTGAGCTCCTCCAGCTCCCCGCGCGCCATGGCGTGCCACAACGCCTCTCCCACGCCGAGCCACGCCGGCAGCATCAACCGGGTCTGGGTCCACGCAAACACCCAGGGGATCGCCCGGAGCGACTCGACCCCGGAGCCGGGGCGGCGGCGAGCCGGCCGGCTGCCGATCCTGAGCTGGCCCAGTTCCACCTCGGGTGTCGCCAGCCGGAAGTATTCCACGAACTCGGGCGTCTCGTAGACCACGCGCCGGTACGCCGCCCGCGAGTCATCCGCCAGCGCCTGCATCAGCGCCCGCCAACGTTCCGTGACCGGAACGCCGGGCATCAGCGTCGCCTCGAGCACCGCGGTGGTGTACAGCTCCAGCGTCCGCTCGGCGATGGCCGGCAGGCTGAACTTGGAGTCGATCATCTCGCCCTGCTCGGTGACCCGGAGAGTACCGTCGATCGAACCGGGGGGCTGTGACTGGATCGCCAGGTGGGTCGGTCCACCACCCCGACCCACCGACCCGCCCCGTCCGTGGAACAACGTCACCCGCACCCCGTGCGCGCGGCACACCGACACCACCCGTTCCTGGGCGGTGTACAGCTCCCAGGTCGCGGCCAGCCGGCCGCCGTCCTTGGCCGAGTCGGAGTAGCCGATCATCACCTCCTGGTGTCCGTCGATGCGGCGCCGATACCAGGGGATCCTGAACAGGCGGTCCAGGCAGTCGGCGGCGCCCCACAGATCGGCGACCGTCTCGAACAGCGGGACGACCCGGAGGCGGGGCTCGACCCCCGCTGCCGCCTGGAGCAGTTCCACCGCCAGGACGTCGGAAGGCCGGCTCGCCATCGAGATGATGTATGCCCCAAGCGAGTCCGCTGGGAGCCCGGCGGCCACCTGCATCGTCTGGACCACGTCGGCCACCTCCCCGTCCAGCGCGTCGATCGCCGCCATCGCTGCGCGCGTCATCGGGGCGTCGCCCTCCAGCTCCTCGAGCAGGAACCGCTGCCGCCCCGCTTCGGACAGGCCGGCATAAGAGCGCCCGGCGCGCCGGGCGATCGCGTCGAGCGCCCCGGCGTGCCGATCGGCCTCCTGTCGCAGGTCGAGCCGCACCAGCGTCAGTCCGAAGCAGGGAATCCGGCGCAGCAGGTCCAGCAGCCTGCCCCGGGAAATAATCCCCGCTCCGGTCTCCTCCAGCGAGCGGAAACAGAGCCGGAGCGGCTCGGCCAGCTCCTCCGGGTCGGTGTAGATCTCCTCACGCGGCGCGCGTGCAGCGGCGCCGGCCAGCTGCTCCTCCAGATGGAGGCGGGTGCGCTCCAGGCGCTCCACGACCTGCCGCAGCAGCGCACGGTACGGCTCGGCCGCATTCCCGACCCGGGCCCGCAGCTCCGCATTTGCCGTGCGCATGGACAGCTCGGCGCGCAGCTCCGCGACCTCCCGGGTGTAGAGGTCGGCGGCCATCCAGCGCGTCAGGAGGGAGGCGCGCACGGTGACGTCCGGCGTGACGTTCGGATTGCCGTCCCGATCGCCACCCACCCAGGAGCCAAAGCGAATCGGTGCGATCCCGGCGGGGAGCCCCTGGCCGGTGGCGGCATGCAGCGCGGCATCCAGGGCGCGCAGGTGCCGCGGAATCGCATCCCACAGCGTCTGCTCGAACGCGACCATGCTCGAGCGGACCTCGTCGAGCGGCGACGGCCGCTCGCGATGAACTTCATCGGTGAGCCAGCTCGCGCTGATCTCCTCCTCCAGGTGGCGGATCCGTTCCGCCCGCTCGGGCTCCGTCAGGTCGGGCCGATCGCCCAGCGCCAGCAGCTCGGCGATGCGACGCTGTTTCTGGCGCATGGTGCGGCGAACCACCTCGGTGGGATGGGCCGTGAGGACCAGCTCGATGCGCTGGCTGACCACGTGCTCCACCAGGGTGGCGACCGGGATGCCTGCCGAGCGCAGCCGGGCGAGGCTGTCTGCGAAAGAGGCGCGCTGGGGTGACGCGTCGGGGTCGCGCTGATAATCGCGGCGCCGGCGGGTCCGGTGGTGCTGTTCGGCGATGTTCGCCAGACTCAGGAAATGGGCGAAGGCGCGTGCCACCGCGAGGGCGTCGTCGGTCGAAAGCTCGTGCAGGGTCTGGCGCAGGGTCTCGAAGCGCGCCAGGCCGCTGCGGACCTCCTTCGACACGGTGCGGACCCGTTCCACCGCTTCGAACAAGGCATCGCCACCCTGGCGCCGCAGGGTGTCGCCCAGCAGCGCGCCGAGGACGCGAACGTCATCCTGGAGGGGCTGATGGGGGTCCCGGAGCATACGGCCCAATATACGGATGCCGCGCGGAACGGCTGGTGTCCACTGATCGCCACAAGTCCTCGTGCGTGCCCGTCGCGAACGCTCGTCGAGTGGACGTGATGACGGAACGGTTCCAGTACATTCGTGATGCCCGGCGCGCGGTGAGGATTGAGCGCCACGCCCCTCCGCCCCGCCCTGGCGTCCGGTATGCACGGACCATACGTTGGCTCACCGCGCCAACCAACCCGCCGAGAACCCGGGAGGGGCCACATGCGAGACATCATCACCGGCGTGGTGCTGATCGGCATCGGCTTGACGTTCGGCGGTTCCGCTTTCCTGGGCGACTTCAGCACTGTGAACCTGATCTTCGACGGCCTCGGTGTCTTCTTCCTCGTCAAGGGCCTGATCCGGATCTCGAAGGAGAACAAAGCGGCGTGATCGGCCCGGCATAGCGTCCCGGCCATGCCCTCCGACGTCCGACGGCCGCCTTCTCCCCCTGTCTGGGCATTCGTCTCCGCCGCCTGGCTGGGCCCGGCGCTGTTCGCGACGCTCCCCCGGCTCCTGCAGCGTCAGGTCCAGGGCGCCGACGCGGCGCCCTGGCGCGACGTCCTGTGGGAGGGCGGCGACTGGCTCCTGTACGGGCTGCTCACGCCGGCCGTGTTCAAGCTCGCGCGCCGGTTTCCCCTCACCCGGGGCAGGCTGGCGCGACACGGGGCGCTGCACCTCGCCGCCGCCCTCGCGTTCTGCGCCGTGTGGGCCGGCCTCGGCATCATGTTAGGGTGGCTGTTGTTCGCACCGGGCTGGACCCCCTATGGCGGCGGATCGGTGAGCTGGTTCTTCACCACGCTCCCGTTCGGCGTCGCGGTGTACTTCGCCGTGCTGGGTGTCGAACACGCGACGTTCTATTTTCTTCAGGCGCGCGACCGCGAGACCCAGGCCGCCCGCCTCTCCGCCCAGCTGGCCGAGGCGCGGCTGGGCGCGCTCCGGATGCAGCTGCAGCCGCATTTCCTGTTCAACAGCCTCAACGCCGTGACGGTGATCGTCCGCGACCGGGACACCGCCACCGCCGTCCGGATGCTGGAACAGCTCGGCGAGATGCTGCGCCGCGTGATGCGCAGCGACCGCCCGCCGGAGGTGACGCTGGCCGAGGAGCTGGACTTCGTGCATCAGTATCTGGCGATCGAGGAGATCCGCTTCTCCGACCGGCTGCATCCGGTGTTCGACGTCGACCCGTTCCTGCTCGCCGCCGCGGTGCCGGAGTTCCTGCTCCAGCCGCTGGTCGAGAACGCGATCCGGCACGGCCTCGCCAAGCGCGTGACGGCCACGCTGCTGCGCATCGAGGCCCGCCGGGAGGACGACGAGCTGGTGCTCACGGTGACCGACGACGGCCCCGGGCCGGACGGTCCGCCGGCTGAACCGGCGGAGGGCGTCGGGCTCGCCAACACCCGCGAGCGTCTCGCGACGCTCTACGGCGACCGCGCCCGGCTCGAGCTGGCGCGGACGCCGGAGGGTGGAGCCGCCGTCACGGTGCGGCTGCCGTATCACGAGCTGGAGGGTGGGCGTGGCTGAGATCCGGGCGTTGATCGTGGACGACGAGCCGCTCGCCCGCCGCGGGATCCGCCAGCTCCTGGCCCCCCACCCCGACATCGTCGTCGTGGGCGAGTGCCGCGACGGACGCGAGGCCGTGCGGGCCCTGGCGACGCTCCGGCCCGATCTGGTCTTTCTCGACATCCAGATGCCGGGACTCGACGGGATGAGCGTGGTCCGCATTCACGGCGCCGAGCGGATGCCCGTCACCGTGTTCGTCACGGCGCACGACGAGTTCGCCGTCCGGGCCTTCGAGGCGCAGGCGCTCGACTACCTGGTGAAGCCGCTGTCCGAGGCGCGGTTCCGCGCCACCATCGCGCGGGTGCGCACGCGGCTGCGGGCCTCGCGCGCGGGCAGCCGGATCGCGGTGCCGACGGCGACCGGCGAGCTGCTGCTCGACGCCGGCGAGATCGACTGGATCGAAGCCCAGGACGACCATGCCACGATTCACGCCGGCGCGAGGCACTATCGCGTCCGCGCTTCGCTGTCCGCGCTTGAGTCGCGGCTCGACCCCGCGCGTTTCGCCCGGGTCCACCGCTCGGCCATCGTACGGCTGGACCAGGTGCGCGAGCTCAAGGCCGACACCGCGGGACGCGAAACCGTGGTGGCGCTTCGCGACGGCACCGAGCTGCCTGTGAGCCGCCGCCGGCTGACGCAGGTGCGGTCGCTGCTCCGCCCGCCACCGGCCGGCACCCGGCGAACCGGCCGCTCACCGCGCCGCCAGGACCGCTCGCCGCGGCGGGATTGACCCGGCACAACCCGCGGCGCACGTTCGCGGGCTATGAGCACGCCGCCCGCGACCTCGCGGATCGCCGCGGTCGACCTGATCCGCGGCGCCGTCATGATCCTCATGGCGATCGATCACGTGCGGGTCTATTCGGGCCTCCCCGCCGGCGGCCCGACACCCGGGATCTTCTTCACCCGGTGGGTCACGCACGTCTGCGCGCCGGCGTTCATTTTCCTCGCGGGGACCAGTGCGTTCCTGTACGGCCGGACGCACCGGGACCTGTCGCGCTTTCTCCTGACCCGCGGCGCGTGGCTCGTGTTCCTCGAGCTGACGGTGATCCGGATGGCGTGGACATTCAACGTCGACTTCCGGACCTACCTGCTGGCCGGCGTCATCTGGGTCATCGGGTGGAGCATGATCCTGATGGCCGCGCTGGTGCGCCTGCCCGTGAAGGCGGTCGGCGTGATCGGCGTCCTCGTCATCGCGCTGCACAACGCCGTCATGTGGCCGCTCGTGTCGGCGCTCCCGGACGGGCTCGCGCTGCTGAAGAACATCCTGTACGTGGGGTTCTTTACCGACGAGCCCGCGCGCCTCGGGCCGGGCGGGCCGCCGCTGATCGTGCTGTATACGATCATCCCGTGGATCGGCGTGATGGCGGCGGGCTACGCCTTCGGGCACATCCTCACCTTGGAGCCGGCGCGGCGGAATCGGCTCTGCCTGCAGATCGGACTGGGCGCCACCGCGTTGTTCCTGATCCTGCGCGGGTTCAACCTCTACGGCGATCCGCGTCCCTGGGGCGCGGCGGCGGCGGCGGCGGCCGCGGACGCCGGGCCGCGGCTGCCGGCCCTGCTGTCGTTCCTCAACACCAGCAAGTACCCGGCGTCGCTCCTGTTCCTGCTCATGACCCTCGGCCCGACCATCGCGCTGATCCCGCCGCTCGAGCGCGCGCGCGGTGGCGTGGCCGCCGCGGTCGCGGTGTTCGGGCGGGTACCCTTCTTCTTCTATGTGCTGCACATTCCGCTGATCCACGCCCTGGCGCTTGTGGTATCGACGATCCGTCTCGGTGAGGTGAGCCCGTGGCTGTTCACCAATCACCCGATGGGCAACCCGGACCCCCCCGACGGCTACCCGTGGAGCCTGGCCTTGCTGTACGCCGTCTGGCTGGCGACGATCGTGCTGCTGTACTTCCCCTGCCGGTGGTTCGCCGATCGCAAGGCCCGCGCGAAGAGCCCGTGGCTGAGCTATCTCTGAACGCCGCAACCTGACCCTTCGACCAGGAGCTCCGATGCGTTGCACCCGGCTGACCGTGGGGACCTCGCTGTGCCTCATGCTGCTCGGCGTTCCCGTGATGTCGCACGCCCAGGCGCCGGCGCCCGGCGCCAGCGCCATCGAGGTGGTCCGCTTCGGGTACGCCGAAGTGACCGGCTTCATCGTGCGGGCCGCTGAAATGGTGCCGGAGGCCCAGTACGGCTATCGCCCCACCTCGAGCGTGCGGACGCTGGGCCAGCTCATCGGCCACATCGCCGACGGCAACACCTACTACTGCGGGCGCGCCACGGGCGCGAACCCGCAGTGGGCCGAAACGATGGGGTTGTCGAACGCGACCAGGGCGGAGCTGATCGCCGCGCTCCGGGCATCGATCGCCGCGTGCACCGCCGCCCACAGTGCCGCCAACGCGTCACGCATCAACCACCTGCTGGCGAACTTCGGCCACGTGAACCACCACTACGGCAACATCGTCACCTACCTGCGGATGCTGGGGTTGACCCCGCCGTCGAGCTGATCTCCATGACCACTCCCGCCCGCCCGGATCTCGACTGCGCGCAGATCCACCCGAGCCTCTTCGTCGGCGACGTGCAGGCCGCCGTCGACTTCTACACCGGGAAGCTCGGCTTCCACCTGGACTTCACCTTCGGCGACCCGCCCACCGTGGCGGGAGTCAGCCTGGACCGGGTGCAGATGTTCCTCGAGAAGGGCACACCGTGCCCCGAGGGGTGCGCCGTGTACTTCGTGGTGAGTCAGGCCGACGAGCTCTTCGCGTTCCACGACGCCAACGGCGTGGACGTCGTGCAGCCTCCCGGCGACCGGGACTACGCGTTGCGCGACTACCGGATCCGGGACCCGTTCGGGTACGTGCTCGGCTTCGGTCATCACCTGTTCAACGACGGGCCGCCCATCCGGATCGAGCGCGTGGATGTGCCAGTGCGCCTGGAGAAGCGCCTGGCCGCGTTGCTCCACGACCTGGCCCACCACAAGCGCATGGGCCTGAGCAGCTGCCTGGAGGAGATCCTGTTGCACACCAACGAGCCGCTCGGCGACGGCGTGGCGAGCCCGCACACCAAGCGCACGCTCCGGTACATCCAGGAGCTGAAGCGGAAGCACGGCATCGACTACGACTCGCACGGAAGCTACCGGTTTGTCGAGGGCTGATCGCGAGGCCGCGTTCCTCAAGGCCGCCACATGGCACGGGAGGCTCGACGACGCGGAGGCGATGCTCGCGACGCATCCCGAGCTTCGCAGCGCGAGCATCCACATCGCGGCGGTCCTGGGCGACGAGGGCGGCGTGCGGCGGTACGTGGCGAACGACCCGGCCAGCGCGACCGCGAAGGCGCCGCCCTACGCCGGGGACGCGCTCAATTACCTCGGCCTGTCGAAGTACCTGCGCCTGCATCCGGAGCGGACCGACGCGTTTCTGCGCACGGCCACGGCGCTGCTGGACGCGGGGGCGCCGGCCCACACCGGGTTCTGGAACCACGGCGAGTTCGAGACCGCCTTGTACGGTGCGGCCGGCGTCGCCCATAACGAGCCGCTGACCCGCCTGCTGCTGGCGCGGGGGGCGGATCCCAACGACGAGGACGCGGTCTACCACGTCGGGGAGAGCCGGGACCTGGGGGCGCTGAAGGCCATGGTCGAGACCGGCCGAGTCACACCGGAGAATCTGTCGCTGATGCTCATCCGCAAGCACGACTGGCACGACACCGAGGGCGCCCGTTGGCTGCTCGAGCAAGGGACGGACCCCAACCACGAGCGCACCCGGGCCTGGCTCGCGATCCACCATGCCCTCGCGCGGGACAACGCGCTGGCGATGTTCGAGCTGCTGCTCGACCATGGGGCCGATCCCTTGAAGGTCAAGGACGGGTTGACGGCCGTCGCGCGGGCCGGCCGGGAGGGTCGCAGCGACGTGCTCACACTGTTCGCGCGGCGCGGCGTCCCCATGGACCTCGAGGGCGTGGACCGGTTGATCGCGGCGTGCGCCCGCGGCGACGCCACCAGCGTCCGCGCCATCGCCCGAGAACACCCCGGCCTCGCCGGCGAGGTGCTGGGCATGGGCGGCACGCTGCTCGCGAAGTTCGCCGGCACCTGCAACCCGGCCGGCGTCCGGCAGCTGCTCGACCTGGGCGTGGACGTGGCGGCGCCGTTCGCGGAGGGCGACGGCTATTGGGGCGAGCCGCCGGGGAGCCTGGCCATCCACGTCGCGGCCTGGCGCGCGTGCACGCCGGTCGTGGAACTCCTGATCGAGCGCGGATCGCCCGTGGACGCGCCGGATGCCAACGGCATGACGCCGCTCGCCCTGGCCGTGAAGGCGTGCGTGGACTCGTACTGGACCGAGTACCGCTCGCCCGCCTCCGCGCGGGCGCTGCTGGAGGCCGGGGCGTCCGTGGAGGGCGTCCCGTATCCCTCGGGCTACCCCGAGCTCGACGACTTGCTCAAGGCGCATGGCGCGTCATGAATCCCGTGTAGGCCGGCGAGCTGAACAAGATGTGGTTGTTCGGTGACGCGCGGAATCCGTCCTGCCACGCGTGGCTCGCGCTGGGAGCCGTCAAGACCGACGACGATCCCGGGAACGGAGCGTCGTCATGATCGTCGCGCCGGTCAGCCGGTTCCTCGCCGTCGCCGACGTCGCGCGGAGCATCGCGTTTTACCGCGACGTGCTCGGATTCTCAGCGCGGGAGAACGCGGTCGAGTCGGGCCCGGCCAGAATCGAATTCGGCGTGGCGGACGGCGCTCCGGACAGCACCGGACGATCGCGGCCGCGAGGCTCGGCCATCGTCTACTTCGAGACCGACGATGTCGCGGCCCTGCGAGAAGCGGTGATTGCCCGCGGCGGCAAGCCGAGCGAGCTGGAGAAGGCCAACTGGATCAAGATGCGCGTGTTCGAGATCCGCGACCCGGACGGGCACACCCTGTGGTTCGGGCAATCGTTCCAGGAGCCGGAGCCCGCGAAGGACCCGCTCCGCCAGCTCCGCCAGGCGCTGCCCGAGCTGCCGTTGTCCGACGTCCACGCCGGCGTGGCGTACTACCAGAAGGTGCTGGGCTTCCGGATCAACTACGCGCAGGATGACGTCGGCGTGATGGATCGCGACGACATCACGCTGCTGCTGATCGCCAGAACGGAGCGGCACACCGGGATCGGGTCCTGCGAGTTCTACATCCGCGATGCCGACGCGCTCCACGCCGAGCTGCTCGCGAAGGGTGCGAACGTGCAGGGCGCGCCGGTGAGCCGCCCGTGGGGCCTGCGGAGTTTCATGGTGCTGGACCTCGAGGGTAACCGACTGACGTTCGCGCAGCCCTTCGAATGACGAGAGCCTGCCGCCGCCAGCGCTACGGCCCCAGCGCCGCTTTTGCCTCCTCGAAGGTGCCGGGGAAGTACGCGACGTTGTGGAACGCTTCGTGCGCGATGGCCTGCGCGACGAAGCGGGCGTCACCGCCGCTGCGCCCGATGACGATGATCCGCGTGTTGTGGTCCTGCATCGGCAACCGCCCATCGTCCTTGGCCCGTCGGAGCTCACCGACATCCCTGCCTTCGAGCACGCCGCTGCGCGGCACGTTGCGGGCACCCCGGAGCGTGCCGGCGCGGTAGGCGTCGGCCTCGCGCACGTCGATCACGACCGCCGTGCGGTCGCGGCCGAGGACGTGCCGGAGGCCGTCAGTTTCGATGACCGTGACGCCGCCAAACGCACGCCACACCGGAATGCCGAGCTGATACCGACGGACGTTGGTGTGCCCGGCAGCCAAAAGCTCGGCGGTGAGTCGCCCGCTCTTCGGGCAGTAGGGCCCATTGCAGTAGAGCACGATGGCCCGGTTCAGGTCGCCGCCGACCAGCCGACTCACCTCGGCGACATCGGACACGTACATCGACATCGGCACGCCGGGGCGGGCGGAGACGTTGAGGGCGCCGGGGATGTGGCTGATCGCGTACTCGAGGTGCGGCCGGGTATCGAGCACGATGGCCTGTTCCTCCGCGAGTATTCGCCGGAACTCCTCGGTGGACACCTCCGCGCCGCGCGGGCCGAGCTGCGCGAGACGAGGCTGCAGCCAGGCCGCCGCCGCCACCCCCAGGGCGAGCAGGGTCACGAACCAGGGCGCCAGCCACGCGAGCGCCGGCCGGCGGCGCGCGGCCGGTACGGGCGCGGCGACGACGACGGCCGCGGCCGCGCCGGACGGAGCGGCGGGCTCCGCCGGCGGCCCGCTCCACGGCTCGACGCCGGCCCGCGCCAGCGCCTCGCCGAACTCGGCCGCCGTGGCGTAGCGGTCGGCCGGGAGCCGGGCGAGCGACGTGGCGACGATGCGATCGAGCGCCGGCGGCACGCTCGCGCGGAGCAACCTGAGCTCGCGCGGCCGCTCGGTGAGGATCCGCGCGATGACCGCCTGCGTCGTGGGACCGCTGTAGGGCGGCTCGCCCGCCAGCATCTCATACAGCACGCAGCCCAGCGAGTAGATGTCGGTGCGCGCGTCCAGCTGACGGTCGCCGGTCGCCTGTTCCGGGCTCATGTAGTAGGGCGTGCCGATCGAAAGCCCCGTGTCGGTCAACCGCTTGCCCCCCGCCGCCGTCAACGCCAGCGCGATCCCGAAGTCCGCCACCACCGCCTGGCCGTCGTGGAACAGAATGTTGTCCGGCTTGATGTCGCGGTGGACTACGCGGCGGCGATGCGCGTGGTCCAGCGCGCCCGCCACCGCCCTCGCGATGCCGACGGCCTCCGCGATCGGCAGCTGTTTCTCGCGATCCAGCCGGCCGCGCAGCGTCTCCCCCTCGAGGTGCGGCATCACGTAATACACGAGCCCGTCGGCCTCGCCCGAGTCGAACAGCGGCAGGATGTGGGGATGCTGAAGTCCGGCGGTGACGCGGATCTCGGAGAGGAAACGCTCGACGCCCAGCACCGCGCCGAGCTCGGGCCGCAGCACCTTCAGCGCGACGAGCCGGTCATGCTTCAGGTCACGGGCGAGATAGACCGTGGCCATACCGCCCGCGCCGAGCTCGCGCTCGACGGTGTAGCGATCTCCCAGGGCGGTCGTGAGGCGGGCGACGGGATCGCTCACGGGCCTCAGTCCGGGCGTGAGGGAACCGATCAAGATACGGACTCGGGGTGCGGGCGTCCAATGCCGCGCGGCCCCGCCATTGGGTCGACCCAATACCGCGGCCCCGGGGGCAGTGGGTGCCCCACGACCATCGCCCGGCTTCGCTGGCGCGAGGTCCCACCGGGGCGATAGAATCCATGGCTCGCGCCCGCACTCCTGCGGCTCGGACACGATCGGACGAGGAGGATCCCCGGCAATGTCGATACGGATTGGTGATGAAGCGCCCGACTTTACGGCGGAGACCACGGAGGGCCCGATCCGCTTCCACGAGTGGATCGGCGACCGGTGGGCGATCCTGTTCTCCCACCCCAAGGACTTCACCCCGGTCTGCACCACCGAGCTGGGCTACATGGCCAGCCTCAAGCCCGAATTCGACAAGCGCAACACGAGGGTCATCGGCCTCAGCGCCGACCCCGTGAGCGATCACGCGCGGTGGCTCGGCGACATCCAGGAGACCCAGGGGCACGCGGTCAACTATCCGTTGATCGGCGACGCCGACCTCGCCGTGGCCAAGCTGTACGACATGCTCCATCCCAACGCGACGGGCGGCAAGCGCACCGCCGTCGACAACGCGACGGTGCGCTCCGTCTTCGTCATCGGGCCGGACAAGAAGGTCAAGGCGATGATCGTGTATCCGATGAGCACCGGCCGCAATTTCGACGAGGTGCTCCGGCTGCTCGACTCGGTGCAGCTGACCGCCCGGCACGCGGTCGCGACGCCGGTGAACTGGAAGCCGGGCCAGGACGTGATCATCCCCACGTCGGTCTCGGATGAGGACGCGAAGAAGAAGTACCCGCAGGGCTTCACGACCCACAAACCCTACCTGCGGACGGTGCAACAGCCGAAATAACGCCCGGGGGGTCAACCTGCTCCACCCAGGCGTCGGGTGCCGCTAGACCCCGGACCGCGGGATTGCGCCGCCCCTGCGTTCCGGCCCGACGCCGACCAGCAGCGACGCATTCAGTGACGCCAGCAAGCTCAGCAGCGCGTAGTCGAACAGCGTGGCGCCGCCGATCTCCAGGCTCTCCTCCACCAGCTGGGTCGCGACCGTGGCGTCCGAACGGCCTGCGTCCACAATCCACGACTCCACCATGTCGCCCCCAACCGCGCCGCCAAGGTAGAGCGCTCCCGCGGCGACGACCCGCAGCAGGAACCGTCGCTCGAGGTGCCGGAGAAACGGGAGATACAGGAGGAACGCGATCGCCACGACCGGCAGGATCGGCAGATACCAGACGTAGTAGAAGATCCCGTGACCCCGGCCGAAGTGCTCGACCCAGATCCGGGCGATCACTCCTTCGTGAATCTGCGCGGCCTCGTCCAGGCTGAGGAACAGGAAGGCGGCCGCCAGCACGAACCAGTGCCGGACGAACGGGCGCCCCAACCGGCGGGTCTCCACCGCCACCAGCGCCAGAAGCGCCGCCCCGAACAGCAGGCACGCCGTCGACCAGTACGCGGCCAGGTTCCCCTCGCCCGCGAGGTCGAACAGGCGCGGGAGGCCCCACAGGGGGTGGTGCGCGGAAACGAGCCAGGGGACGACCAGGAGGGAAGCGTGCATCGCGGCGAGGAAGACCAGCACCGCGAGCATGGCGATCAGCACGCGGCGCGGCCGGAGCTGGAGCACGGCTGGAGGGGCGGGCGGGTCGTTATCCACCAGGGCTCCAGGTGGCGCACCGCGTACCGAGCGGCGCCGGTCAGGTTCACCTAACGGCCCATGGGTAGCACCGATCGCGACAGAAGTCCAGCGCGGCGTCCGGTCGCAGCGTGGGACGGGCGGTGGCGGATCCCACGCCGACGCGCATCGTCTCAAGGACTCGTCCCACCATCGACCCGCGACCGGATTGTACAACCAGACTCTGTGCCGCGTGAACGACTCGGTCGTGCGGCTCGGGGTCGTGCAGGGCGAGTACCATTGGCACCGGCACGACGAGGAGGACGAGTTCTTCTACGTCGTCGAGGGCCGTTTTCTCATTGACCTCGAGGACCGCACCGTCGAGCTGGCACCCCGGCAGGGGTTCGTCGTACCGCGCGGTATTCGGCACCGACCCCGCGCCCCCGTGCGCACGGTGATTCTGATGGTGGAAGGCGCCGGGATCGTACCGACCGGCAGCTAGTGCCCTCCCGCGGGATGCGCTACGATAGAACCCGGATCGGGGGGGGTGCATGATCGAGCTTCGCGACAAGGGAACCGGTGCGCGCATCGGCACGATCACCGATGTGCAGCTGCGGGAGCTCATTGATGAGCTCGAGGAAGATTCCGGCACCGATCGGGACTACTGGGTGGACGAGGCGACCGTCGACATGCTGGCCGATGTCGGTGTCGACCGGGGCCTGGTGGCGATGCTCCGCACGGCCCTCGCGGGTCGAGAGGGCATCGAGATCGAGTGGGCGCGGGTGTAATCCGCGTGTCCTTCACCGATCCGGGTGGGACGTTCCGCGACCACTTCTCGGCCGCGGCGCCCGCCTACGCGGCGTTCCGGCCGCGCTATCCGGCGGCCCTGTTCACGGCGTTGGCCCGGCTCGCACCGGGCCGGGCGCTGGCCTGGGATTGCGCAACCGGCAGCGGCCAGGCCGCGCTGGGTCTCGCGGAGCACTTCGAGCGGGTGCTGGCAACCGATGCCAGCGCGTCCCAGATCGGTGCCGCTCTCCCGCATCCACGGGTCACCTACCACCAGGCCACCGCCGATGCGAGCGGCATCGCCACCCGGAGCGCCGACCTCGTGACGGTGGCACAGGCGCTGCATTGGCTCGATCGCGACGCCTTTTACCGGGAGGCCCGGCGGGTGCTGGTTCCGGGCGGCGTCGTGGCGGTGTGGTGTTACGCTCTGCTCGAGATCGAGCCGGCGGTGAACGACGTGCTCGATGCCTTCTACCGGGACGCGGTCGGACCCTACTGGCCACCGGAGCGCGCGCTCACCGAGACCGGATACCGCACCATTGCCTTCCCATTCGATGAAGCGCCGCTGCCGCCCCTGTGGATGACCGCCGAGTGGACGCTCGCCGAGCTTTGCGGGTACGTGCGAACCTGGTCGGCCGTGCTGCGACACGACGCGGCGACGGGGAGGGACGCGGTCGCCGGGCTGCTCGGGGCGCTGGAGCCGCTCTGGGGGCCGGCCGATCGGACCAGGACGGTGCGGTGGCCGCTCGCCGTGCGCGTGGGCCGGGTCTAGGTGCCGGCCGAACGGCCGTTTCTCACCGCGGAGTGGCGCCACCTGGTGATGCTCAGCTGGGCATGCGACCCCGCGGTGGTGGCGCCCTTGGTGCCGGCCGGCACCGAGCTCGACCTGTGGAACGACACGGCCTTCCTCAGCCTGGTGGGATTCCGGTTCCAGGGCACCCGCGTGCTGGGCGTCCCGGTTCCGCTCCACCGTGATTTCGACGAGGTCAACCTCCGTTGCTACGTGCGCCGGGAGACGGGTGGTGAGGTTCGCCGCGGCGTAGTGTTTCTGCGCGAGTTCGTGCCCCGCCGCGCGATCGCCGCGCTGGCGCGCCTGGTCTACAACGAGCCGTACGACGCCGCGCCGATGACGAGCCGCGTGGCGCCGGCCGGGGAACCGGACGTCGCGTACCGGTGGCGCTGGGCCGGCGCGTGGCACCGGATCGCCGCGCGCGCCGAAGGCCCGCCGGCGGTGCCGCCGACCGGGTCGCTGGACGCGTTCATCGTGGAGCACTACTGGGGCTACACGCGCCAGCGCGACGGCGGCACGGTCGAGTACCACGTGACGCACGAGCCGTGGCGGCTGTGGCACGCGGGCGGGTGGTCACTCGAGGTCGACGCCGCGGGCCTGTACGGCGCTCCGTTCGCCGCGGTCGTGAACGGCCCGCCGCGTTCGGCGCTGATCGCCGAAGGCTCGGCCGTCACCGTGTATCGCCCGGCGCGCATCCCGGCCGCCGGGGTCGCCGCCGGCGCCGCGGCCTGATCGCCATCCCGCACGGAGCCCCGGCATGCCGCCCATGACCCGCGCCTGGATCCTGCTGCTGCTCGCCGGCGTGTGCGAGATCGGCTGGGCCATTGGCCTCAAGTACACCCGCGGCTTCACGCGCCCCGTGCCGAGCCTGCTCACCGGCGCGGCGATACTGGCCTCCATGTACCTGCTCGCCAAGGCCGTCGAACAGGTGCCGATCGGGACGGCCTACGCCGTGTGGACCGGCATCGGTGCGGTGGGCACGGCCATCCTCGGCATCCTGCTGTTCCAGGAGCCGCGGACCGCGGTGCGCCTGGTTTCGATGGTGCTGATCGTGGCGGGGATCGTCGGCCTGAAACTGGGGGTGCCGAAAGGCGGCTGAGGCCGCGGCGGGAGCGGCCCGCTGCGGTCAGCGCCGGTGCGCGCCGGGGCGCACCTTCCAGAGCCGCCGCAGCTCGGACAGCCGCAAGGCGTCGCCGCCGGCGCGACGCGCCAGACGAATGGTCGGCGCGCCGAGGACCGCGTACAGCTCCTGTTCCAGGGGGGGCAGGGCGGCGAGGTGCCGCGCGATGGTCGCCAGATCGCCGCGCAGGATGGGGCCGGTGAGCGCGCGTTCCGGGCCGAGCCGCGCCACGTTGTCCACGGTGGCGCGTGCGAGCGGCGCGAGTGCGGCGCGCGCGGCGCGCCGCGTGAAGCCCGCAGCGACCAGCTGGTCCTCGGCCACCGCGAGCAATGCGAGCACGTAGTTCGACGCGAACACCGCGCCGGCGTGGTACCGGGCCTTGTTCCGGCCGGCGATGATCACCGGCCGGCCGCCGAGCTGCCGCACCAGCCGCCGCGCCGCGCGCACCGCCGTGGCATCGCCGTCCAGCACGAACGTCGCGATGGCGAAGTGCGCCGCCGCGCGCGCGGGTTCGTCGCTCACCGTCATCAGCGGGTGCATCGCGGCGACCGCCGCCCCGGCGGCCCTGAGGCCCGCGAGCGCCGCGGCGGGCTGCGCGCCCGAGAGGTGCAGCACCACCTTGCCCCGAAGGTCGGCGCGGCGCCACGCGCGCACCAGCTCGGTGATCGCGTCGTCGCGCACCGCGAGCACGACGACGTCGGCCCGGTCGAGCCAGGGCGGCGCGCCGCCGACGCTCAGCACCAGCGGGCGCGGCACCGGCTTGCGGCGGCGGCCGTGGACGCCGAGCACCCGCACGCCGGCGCGTCGCAGCGCGAGCGCGAGTCCGAGGCCCGCGCGCCCCGGCCCGACGATCCCGACCGCGGTCACGGGGTCTGGACCAGCAGCGTCGCGCCGATTGCCGCCAGCAGCAGGCCGAACATCCGGCGCAGCACCGGGACCGGCGCGCGTCGGTTCACCCGCACGCCCAGCGGTGCGCACGCGACCGCGCCCAGCGCCAGCAGCAGCCCGTGGCCGAAGTCGACGTGGCCCACCACCCCGCGGAACGGCAGCGGCCCGGTGGTCGTGAACAGATAGCTGACGCTCCCGGCGGTCGCGATCACGGTGATCACCGCCAGCGATGTCGGCGCCAGCACGCGGAACGGCAGCTTGAGCAGGTAGTGCATCCCCATGGTCGCGGGCACGCCGCCGCCCACCCCCAGCGCCGCCGAGAGCACGCCGACCGGCAGCCCGAGCGCCGCCGCGCCCAGCAGCTGGGCGCGTCCCGGCCGCGGCGCCGACTCGTGGTCCTTGCGGCGCAGCAGCAGGTCGGCGGCGATGGCCAGGAGGAACAGCGCGAACCCGGCGCGCAGGGTGGAGCCGGGCAGCCGCACGGCCAGGGGCGCGGTGGCGGCGGCGGCCAGCGCGGCCACCACCGCGATCGGCAGCGCGGCGCGCCACTGGACCAGGCCCGTGCCGCGGTAGCCCAGCAACCCGCGGATCGCGGCGGGGACGATGACCATCAAGCTGGTGGCGTGCGCCAGCGGGGTGGCGTCGGCGGCGCCGACCCCGAGGCGTTCATAGAGGACGTAGAGGAAGGGCACCATCAGCACCCCCCCGCCGATGCCGGTGAGCCCGGCGATGAAGCCGACCAGTGCGCCGACCGCGAGCGCGGCGGCGGCGAACACCTACGGGCGCGTCGGGGGGGTGGCGGCGGCCGGCACCGACTGCGCGGCGAGCGTGAACAGCTCCGCGGGCGTCCGGGCACGACCGGCCAGGCGGTGCGCCGTGCCCAGCACCGGATCGTCCTCGGCGTCGCGCCGGACCTGCCCCGCGCGGCCGAACGCGAAGCGCGCAGTCTGTGAGCCGATCTGCCGCTCGATGAACGGCCACGCCCGGTCGACGATCTCACGTTCCAGCGTCACCCCGCGCTCGGCCAGCAGCTGCAGGAACCGCGCGCGCAGCTCCGGCGTCACCCGGAACAGCGGGCCCGAAACGACCTGCCGGCCGCGCATCTCGAGCGCGAACGCCGCCAGCGCGTCGAAGTACCTCTGCTGGTTGCTGTCCAGCGCCGTCTGCAGACGATTGGCCAGCGCGAGCAGCGCGCTGTCCTGGCGCACCACGACGTCGGGGGAGATGCCGCCGCCGCCGCGGACCTCGCGGCCGCGGTCGGTCCGGAACATCGGTGCCGGCACGGTGTCGCGCCGCGGCGCCTCGTCGTCCGGGTCCCGCTGCTCCTGACCGTTCCGGAACGGGCGCTGGATGCTGCGGCCGCTCGGCGTGTACCACTTGGACGTCGTCATTTTGATCGACGCCTCGTTCGAGAGCCGGTAGACCGACTGCACCAGCCCCTTCCCGAACGACGTCGTCCCGACGATGACGGCCCGGTCGTGATCCTGCAGGGCGCCGGCGACGATCTCCGACGCCGAGGCGCTGAGACCGTTGATCAGGACCACGACCGGGAGGTTCGGATACGGCTGCGGCTCGCGGTCCACGAACCGCCGCGTCATGCCCGGCGCGCGGCCGCGGGTCGCGACGATCGCCTGGCCCGGATCGAGAAACAGCTCGGCGACCGCGACGCCCTCTTCGAGCAGCCCGCCGGGGTTGGTGCGCAGGTCGAGAATCAGCGAGCGCATCCCGGCCTGGCGCAGAGAGTCCAGCGCGGCGCGCAGCTCCCGCCCCGTGGACTCGCTGAACTGGTACAGCTCCACGTACCCCACGCCCCCCTCGAGCAGCATGGCGAGCCGCACCGACCGCGAGTGGATCTGGGCGCGCGTCAGGGTGTAGGCCAGCGGCTCCCGCACGCCGGGCCGCTCGACCCGCAGCCGCACCTGGCTGCCAGGCTGGCCGCGCAGCGCGCGCACCGCGTGCTCCTGGCTCCACCGGCCGGTACTCGAATCGTCCACCTGCACGATCCGGTCGCCGGTCTGGATCCCCGCCCGCTCGGCCGGCGAGTCCGCCAGCGGCGTCACCACCACGATCGCGCCGTCGCGGTACTCGATCTGGAGGCCCACGCCGCCGTAGTTGCCGCTGGTGGCTTCGGCGAGCGAGCGCAGCTCGCTGCCGTCGAGGAAGCCGGTGTAGGGATCGCGCAGCTCGCGCAGCATCCCGTCGATCGCCATGCGGTACAGCTGCCGCTCGTCCAGCGAGTCCACGTAGAAATCCGCGACGTGCGACAGCACGTCGTCGAACATCCGCGCCTGCTGGTACACGCTCTGGCTCGGCCGGCCGCTCTGCTGCATCAGCCAGCCGCCCGAGAGGAAGGCGGCGACGGCAACACAAGTCGTGACGAAGACGCGCTGACGCGACATGGACGATTCCTTCCGTGGGGACCCGAGGGTGCCAGCCCGGACCCGCGCCAGGGGTGCCGGAGCCCGATGCTCCTGAAGAATGGCCGGACCGCCCGGCCGGCGCAAAGGCCGCTACAGCACGCCCCGGCGCCACGGCCCCCGGATCGCGTAGGTGGCCGCGCGGCCGGCGCCGTTGCCCTGAAGATTCACAAACAAGGTCTCGCCGTCGGGACTGAAGCACACGCCGGCAAATTCTCTCGTGTCTTCGAGGTTCCGGGCGAAGGTGAACACGCCGCCCTCCGGCGTCACGCCGCGCAGGTGCACCGCGTGGCCGTTGTCTTCGGCCACGAGCAGGCCGCGGCCGCGGGGGCTCACGGTGATGTTGTCCGGGCCGTTCAACACCTCCGGGCCCGGCGACTCGAACACCAGCGTCAGGTCGCCGCGTTCCGGACCGCGCGGCCGGTACTGCCACACCTGACCACGCCCCGCGTCGCCGCCGCTCGTCGCGTTGAAAAACACCCGGCCGTTGCCGAACCAGCAGCCCTCGAGCCGCTGAAACGTGGCGGCACCGCGCTCCAGCCCCTGGCGCAACACGGCCAGCGGGTCCTGCTCGGCGGTGGGGGGGTCGGGCTCGGGGATGTCCACCCAGACGGCGGGAAGCGTGGTGCCCGCGCGCTGGCCCTGATAGGTGACGTGGTTCGGGCGGTCCCGAACCGCCAGCGCCTGCAGCCGGCCGCCGGAAGCGAGCCGGCCCGGCACGCGGGGGATGAAGCGGTAGAAACCCGCGCCGGGATAGTCCCCGCCGGCGGGCGCGTCCTCCGTGAGGTAGACCATCCCGCCGCGCGGATCCACCGCGACCGCTTCGTGCACGAACCGGCCCAGCGCCGGCAGCGGGACGGCGACCACCTGCTCGGCCGCGGCCGCCGGCACCTCGAAGACGTATCCGTGCGGGCGTTCGTAGCCGTGCTCGGGCCCCCACACCGACTCCTCGCAGGAGACCCAGGAGCCCCACGGCGTCGGCCCCCCGGCGCAGTTGATGATCGTGCCGCCAAGGCTGACGAAATCCCGAACCAGGCGCACCGCACCGCCCCGTCCGATTGCGACGTCGAGGGTCGTGGTGCCGCCGCCGCCGAGCGGATCGTAGGCTTTCGCGAGGTCCCCGAAGGCCGCGCGGGTCGAGATTTCGTGGTTGCGGATCAGGCGCACGGTCCCGTCGGGCAACGGGAAGGCCGCCATGCCGTCGTGGCGGTCCGGCGTGGCGGCGCCGTCGCTCATCGGTTCACCGGAAACACCGAAGCGCGCCACCGTGAACCCGCGCGGCAGCGCGAGCTCGGGGCAGCCGGCGCTGGGCACCAGCTCGCCGTAGCCGCCCTGCCCGAGGCTCGCGGGCGGCGGCTCCCGCGCGGCCGACAGGCGGACGAGGCCCCTGAGCGCCTGCGGCACGCTGCCGAACACACCGAGTCCGGTCGTGACACGAAGGAACGAGCGGCGGGCGATGCTCATCGGGGCATCCGCTCCTGAACGATGCGCCACACGGCGTCGTGCACGGTGTCCGCGTCGTCGCCGGCGGCGACGTGCGCCACGGCGGGGCCGCGCGCGGCGCGAAACGCCTCGGCCACGCGCTCGTGAAACCCCGAGGCGGCGCGCTCCAGGCGATCGGGCGCCCTGCCCTGCGCCTCGTGACGCGCCCGGCCGGTCTCGGGCGACACGTCGAGCACCACGTACAGGTCCGGCATCACGCCGCCCACGGCGAGCGCGATGGCGGCCTGCACCTGCGCCGGGTCGAGGCCCCGCCCGGCCGCCTGGTAGGCGCGGGTGGACAGCTCGAAGCGGTCCGCGACCACCACCCGTCCCGCCGCCAGCGCCGGCGCGATCACGTGGGCCACGAGGTCGGCGCGCGCCACCAGATAGAGGAAGAGCTCCGCGGCCGCCGGCATGTCCCGCCCGTGCAACACCATCTGCCGCGCCTCTTCGGCCAGCGGCGTGCCGCCGGGCTCCCGCACCTCGACCACGTCCCGCCCGGCACCGCGCAGCCGCCTGGCGAGACGCGCGGCCTGGGTCGTCTTCCCCGACCCCTCGACCCCCTCGAGCGCCACGAACCAGCCCCGCCTGCCTCCCGTCACGCCTCACCCATCACGCATCATCCGAGAGTGATGATGCGGCTTTCCGAGCCCTTCTTGATCCCGTCGAGGATCCACTCGTTGATCTTCATCATCAGCTTGTCGAAGTTCGCCTGCGCCGCGACCACACCCTGATACAACGAGTGCGCCTGCACCTGCCCGACCAGCTGGTCGATCTCCTGCTGCTGCGCGGGGCTCGGCTCCTGCCCCCGATCCATCAGCTCGGCCGCCTGGAGCTGCATGGCGCGCAGCCGCTCCAGCGACTGGCGCAGCCCCTGCTCCTCCATCAGCCGCTCGTTGGCGCGCTTCAGCGCCTGGTACTCCTCGGCCTGCCCGACCAGCCGGCCGAGCTCGCTCGCTTTGTCGGGGATCATTCCCGCTCCGGTCGGCGGCCGAGCGCGTAGCGCGGCCGCCCGCTGAGGTCGTCGTGCACGGTGACGTCCGCGAAGCCCTCCGCCGTGAGCATCTGCGCCGTCGCTCCGGCCCGGCGCTCGTCCAGCTCGAGCGCGAGCAGGCCGCCGGGCGTGAGCGCGCGCGCCGCCTGCGCCGCGAGCGCCCGCGTCGGACCGAGGCCGTCGGCGCCGCCGTCGAGGGCGAGGCGAGGCTCGCGGTCCTTCACCATCGGCTCCAGCGCCTCCCACTCCGCCGTCGCCACGTAGGGCGGATTGCTGACCACTGCATCCACGGGCTCGCCGAGCAGCGGCTCGAGCCAGCTCCCGCGCCGCAGGCTGATGCGCTCCCGCACTCCGAGCGCGGCGGCGTTGTCGATCGCGACGTTGAGCGCGTCGACCGAGACGTCGGTGGCGATGACGCCGGCCACGCGGGCCTCGAGCGCCACGGCGATGGCGATCGCGCCGGAGCCGGTGCCGACGTCGGCCACCAGCGGCGGCTCGCGCCGGCGCGCCGTCCAGTCCAGGACCAGCTGCACCAGACCCTCGGTCTCGGGCCGCGGGATCAGCACCCGCGGATCCACCGCGAGCCAGTGCCCGCGGAAGTTGGCGCGCCCGGCCGCGTACGCCGCCGGCCACCCATCGAGCCGGCGCGCCACCGCGGTCGCCAGCCGCGCCGCGAGAGCGGCCGGCACGGTCCGCGCGGCGTCGGTGAACCCCGCGCTCGTCGGGCCCGCGACCAGCAGCGCGTACAGCGCCAGCGCCTCGTCCCGCGCCTCACCCAGCCCGCCCGCTCCCGCCCCCGTGGCGAGCCGGTCGCGCGCGGCATCCAGGGCCTCGCGCACGGTCACCGCAAGGTCAAGCGCCGGCATCGGCCCGGCGCTCGTCGCGGCGTGCCTGCCGCAACGCCTTGACCAGCTCGCCGAGATCGCCGTTCAGGACGTCCTGGAGGTTGTGCAGCGAGAGCCCGATGCGGTGATCGGTCACGCGGCTCTGCGGGAAGTTGTAGGTGCGGACCTTCGCAGAGCGGTCGCCCGTGCCGACCATCGCGCGCCGTTCCCGGGCGCGGGCCGCCTCCTGATCCGCGATCATCCGGTCGAGCAGGCGCGAGCGGAGCACCTCCATCGCCTTGACCTTGTTCTGCAGCTGGCTCTTCTGGTCCTGGCATTTCACTTCGACGCCCGTGGGCAGGTGGGTGATCCGCACCGCGGAATCCGTGGTGTTGACGCTTTGTCCGCCGGGCCCACCCGAGCGGAACACGTCGATGCGCAGGTCGTTGGGCTCGATCTTCACGTCCACATCTTCGGCTTCCGGCAGTACCGCGACGGTCGCGGCCGAGGTGTGGATGCGGCCCTGCGCCTCGGTGGCCGGCACCCGCTGCACCCGGTGGACGCCCGCCTCGCTGCGCAGGTCTCCGTACGCGTTCTCGCCGCGGACCGCGAACACGGCCTCGCGCACGCCGCCCATGCCCCCATCCGCGTGGGAAATCAACTCGACCTTCCAGCCCCGCCGCTCGGCGAACCGGGTGAACATGCGGTACAGGTCGCCCGCGAACAGGGCGGCCTCGTCGCCGCCGGTGCCGGCGCGGATCTCGACGATGGCGTCGCGGTCGTCGAGCGGGTCGTGAGGGGTGAGCAGCTCGTCGAGCTCGGCCTCGAGCCCGGGGAGCGTGGCTTCGATCTGGTGGATTTCGGCTTTGGCGAGCTGGGCGAGGTCTGGATCATCGGCGGCGGCGAGCTCGCGCGCCGCGGCGAGATCATCCTGCAGCTTCAGCCAGCGGCGCCCCTTCAGGACGATCGGGGCGAGCCGCGCGTGCTCCCGGCCGAGAGCCTGGAGCCGGGCCCCGCCCCTGGCGGCGGCCGGATCGGCCAACTCCGCCTCGACCTGCCCGACGCGGGCGAGCGCGGCCGTCAGGCGACCGCGCAGGTCAATTGTCGGCGCCGCTCCGGTACTTGGCACGGAACCGCTCGACGCGGCCCGCCGTATCCACCAGCTTCTGCTTGCCCGTGAAGTACGGATGGCACTTCGCGCAAATCTCGAGGTGGATGTTCTGCGTGGTCGACCGGGTGGTGAACGTATTGCCGCACGCGCACACCACGTGGACCACATGGTACTCGGGATGGATGCCAGTTTTCACCGCAGCGTCCTTCGCATTTCAGGGTCGGTCAGACAGTGGCCAAATATAGCCGGGGAAGGCACTTACGGACAAGCGGCGCGCCGTCGCCCGATTTGACACACCCCTGCGCCGACGGTAAACTTGCGCCACTCCGATGTCCGCCGCCGAGGTGCTCCGCCGGGTTCCGCTGTTCTCCGACCTCACCGAGGCCGACCTGCTCCGCTTCGCGGACGTGACCCGCGAGCGGGAGTACCCCAAGAACAGCGTCATCCTGTTCGAAGACGACCCCGGCGACGCCCTCTACATCGTGTCCACCGGGCAGGTGAAAGTGGTCCTGATCGGCGAAGACGGCCGCGAGGTCATCCTGTCGGTGCTCGGCGAAGGCGACTTTTTCGGCGAGATGGGCCTGATCGACGACGAGCCGCGCAGTGCCCACGTCATCGCCATGAAGGACTCGCACCTGCTGGTCCTGCGGCGCGACGATTTCCAGGCGCAACTCGAGGAGCACCCGAAGATCGCCCTGAAGCTCCTCAAGGTGCTGGTGCAGCGCCTGCGGCGCGCCGACGAGAAGATCGGCGGCCTGGTGCTGCTGGACGTGAACGGGCGCGTGGCGCGGCTGCTGCTGGACCTGTCCGAGGAGAGCGGCGGGCCCAAGATCACGCGCAAGCTCACCCACCACACGATCGCCCAGATGATCGGCTCCTCGCGGGAGACCGTCTCGCGCGCCATGCGGGAGCTGGTCGAGAAAGGCTGCATCGAGGTGAGCCGGCGCGAGATCACGATCACCCAGCCGGAGGCGCTGCGCTCGATGGCCGGCGCCAAGGCGTGAGGGGGGTCACGCGGTGCGGGTGACCGGTTTCCTTGTCGCCGACGCGTGGCGCCGGACACCTTTGAGCAGGCGGCCCGCGGGGCCCGGGCGATGAGCGTCTCCCTCGCCTTCTGGGGCACGCGCGGCACGATCCCGACGCCGGGCGCGGCCACGGCGCGCCACGGCGGCAACACGGCCTGTGTCGAGGTGCGCAACGGCGAGCACCTGGTCATCCTCGACGCGGGGACCGGGATCCGGTTGCTCGGCAAGCAGCTCCTGGTGCAGGGCAGCGCGACGTTGCGGGCGGACATCATTCTCTCGCACGCGCACTGGGACCACATCCAGGGTCTGCCCTACTTCGCCCCCCTGTTCATGAAGGGGAACCTGATCAAGGTGTGGGGGCCGAAGCAGGGCGACGTCGAGATGGAGACGATCCTGCGCCAGCTGATGGCGCCGGTGACGTTTCCGGTACCGCTGGACGCGCTCGCCGCAACGCTCGAGGTCGAGCACGTGAACGCCGAGCCGGTGACGACGCCCGGCTTCACGGTGCAGTCGATGCGGGTGCGGCACCCGGCGGTGACCATGGGGTATCGGCTCGAGGGGCACCGCGGCCCGTCGATCGTCTACGTGACGGACGACGAGCTCGGCCCGGCCGGGGACTACCAGGTGGGGCCGAACTGGCGCCGGCGGTTCGTGGAGTTCATCGGCGGGTGCGACCTGCTGATCCACGACGCGATGTACACGCCGGAGGAGTACCAGCGCCACGCCGGCTGGGGGCACTCGACGTTCATCGAGGCGGTGGAGCTGGCGCACGAGGCGGGCGCGAAGCGGCTCGCCCTGTTCCACCACGAGCCCGAGCATAGCGACGAGCAGATGGACGCGATCGTCGCGCGCGCGCGGGACCGCGCCGCCCAGCTGGGGCGGCTCGACGTCTTCGCCGCCGTCGAAGGACAGGCGGTCACGTTCTGAGGGCAGGCACCTCCGAGGAGGATACGATGAAGCGGTTGGCAGCGGGAAGTCTCGTCCTGGCGCTCACGGCCCTCGTGGCCGTGCCGGCTGCCACGCAGCAGGATGCCCGTCCGGGGATCGCGGTCCTGGACTTCGACATCGGCGCCACGATCGGTCAGGAGCGCGACGACTATGAGGCCCTGCGTCGCGGCCTCGCGTCCATGACGATCATGGAGCTCGCCGCCAACCGGAGCGTCCGCGTTGTCGAGCGCTCCCAGCTCCAGCAGATCCTGCAGGAGCAGAACCTCGGCCGCGAGGGGCGCATCGAGCAGGGCTCCGTCTCCCGCATCGGCCGGCTGGTCGGGGCGCGCTACTTGGTCACCGGCACGCTGTTCGATGTGCGCGGCGACTTCCGCATCGACGCGCGGATCTTCAACACCGAGACGGGGGAGATCGTCCGGACCACACGCGTCCAGGGCCGACTGACCAATATCTTCGACCTCGCCACACAGCTCGCCACGGCGCTGATGCGCGAGGCGAGCCTGCCGCCGCTCGAGCGCGGCGCCATGGACGAGCACCGCCAGGCCAACCCGGCCCCGCCGGCCCAGGCCGTCATGGCCTACTCCAGGGCCCTGCTCTACGCCGATCGCGGCGACACGCAGCGGGCGGTGGATCAGTACCGGCGCGCGCTGACGGCCTTCCCGGAGTACACGCAGGCCCGGACCGAGTGCAACCGCCTCCAGGCCAACGCCTGCCCGACGGGTTGAGAACCGGTCGCCTTGCCGACCGGACTCCACGGAGGATAAGCTCTAGGCCGTGACGGCGGTCGTCGCGGCAATCGGACACCAGGGGGCGCGCCGGCTCACCGTTTTGGGGGGGCTGGCGCGCTTCACGTTGCGGGTGGCGGGCTCGGCGTTGCGCTTGTCGCGCGCCGGCCGCCTCGTCACGCTGCGCGTGCTCATCAACCAGATCCGCTTCACCGGCCTCCAGGCCATGGGCATCGTCACCCTGTTGTCGGCCATCCTGTCGTTCCTGGTGATCTCGCAGTCGGTCCAGCAGCTGGGCCGCTACGGCGCGCTCGAGCAGGTCGGCACGATCATGGTGGTCGTCGTGATCCGCGAGCTGGGCCCGCTCATCACGGCCCTCATCGTGGTGAGCCGCTCCGGCACGGCCATCGCGGCCGAGATGGCCACCAACCGCGTGATGGGCGAGGTGACCGCGCTCGAGGCGATGGGGATCGACCCGTACATCTACCTGGTGCTGCCCCGGGTGCTCGGCGCCATCGTGTCGGTGGCCTGCCTGATGGTCCTGTTCGACGCGGTCGCCCTGGTCTCCGGCTACATCGGTGCCGTGGCCGTGACCGAGATGCAGTGGCGGCGGTACATCGAAATCGTGCTCGCGACCATGTCGGCCAAGGACGTGTGGATCACCGTGGCCAAGGGGATCACGTTCGGCACCGCGGTGGCGATCCATTGCGCCTACCACGGCCTCGCCGTGACCAAGGGGCCGACCGAGATCCCGCAAGCCGTGACCCGCGGCGTCGTCGAGACCATCGTGGCGATCTTCGTGATGTCGGCGGTGTTCGTGGGGCTGGCGTGAAGGCGCCCGCCCGGGCGAGCTACCTCAGACGCGCTTTCGAGCTCGGCGTCCAGGACGCCGTGCCGCTCGAGTACCGCGACGTCGACCTGCGTGAGCGGCCCGACCACCCGGATCACCGGTTCCGGCTGCTGATCGAGCCGGGCGCCATGGTCGCGACGATCGGCGACGAGGACAGCGGCGTCGGCGACCTGGGTCGCTATGCGCTCGGCTTCGACCGGCCGCCCAGCGGGCAGGCGCTCGCGTTCGGCCAGGCGATCGCCGACCTGCCCTACACCGACCAGCTGCTGTACCGCCGGCGGCTGGGCTACCTGCCGGTCGGCGACGGGCTGTTGCAGAACCTGACGCTGCGCAGCAACGTGTCGCTCCCCCTGGCGTACGCGTCCGACCACCGCACCAAAGTGGTGGCCGACCGGACCGAGGAGCTGCTCCAACTGTTCGGCATCGCGGACGTAGCAGAGCTGCGCCCGGCGCAAGCGAACGAAGAAGACCGCCGGCGGGCCGCGGTGGCCCGCGCCGTCGCGCTCGACCCCGAGCTCGTGATCCTCGAGGCGCCGTTCGACGGGCTCACGGCCCGCTCGGCGCGGGACCTGCTGGAGCGCGTGCGTACCCGCAGCGACGGGACCCCCCGCGCCGTGCTCGTCACGGCGCAGCACATCATGGCGGCGATCCAGCCGCGTCTGACGCGCGTCGTGCAGGTCATGGACGGGCTCGCCGTGGAGGGCGCCCCGGCGTGAGAGTCGTCGGCCGCACCGATCTGCTGGTCGGGCTGTTCCTCCTGGGCTCGGCGGCCGCCGTCGTGCTGGCGCTGGTGACCACCAGCGGCTGGGGCGTGGACCGCTACGGCCTCTTCATCCGCACCGACGACGCGACCGACGTCGCGATCGACACCAAGATCTACATGCGGGGCTTCGAGGTCGGGCGCGTGGCCCGCATCGAGCCGCGACCCGCGGCGACGCCCGCCGGGATCGAGTTCATCATCCACGCGTCGGTGCTGCGGAAGTACCCGAACGACAGCCTGCTCACGCTGCCCCGCGGCACGGAGGCCCAGGTCCTGACCGGCCTGCTGGGCGGGGCGACCCTCCAGCTGGTGGTGCGCGACCGGATTCCCGGCTCGCTCGAGCCGGGCGACACCATCACGATGACCCGGCACGCGGCGGCGATGGAAGCGTTCGGCGCGCTCGCGACCGACCTCAAGGGCACCATCCAGGAGGCGCTCGAGGCCACCACCCTGACGCTGATCAGCGTGCGGCATCTGGCCGACAGCCTCACCATCGCCACGGGGACCGCGCGCCGCTTCGTCGCGGCCATCCAGCCCGAGACCCAGAAGACGCTGAGCGAGGCGGCCGCCACCATGCAGCGGCTGGCGCTCGTGCTCGACAGCACCAACGCGCGGGGCGGCACCACGCTGCGGGAGCTCAACGCCACCATCGTGCAGAGCCGCCGCCTCATGGCGAGCGCCGACAGCCTCACGCGCCTGCTGGTGCGGATGGGCGGCGAGAACCGCCCCGAGATCCGCCAGATCATGGTCAACGCGCGCCACCTGACCGAGCAGCTGCAATACGTGATGGAACAGCTCGGCCGGCGCCCGATGCGGTTCGTGACCGGCGTGTCGATTCCCGACAGCCTGACGGTCGAGGGCCGCGCGCGCCGCGACAGCACCACCCGCCGGCCACCCTCGCGCGACACCGCCAACCCGGAGCCCCGGCCATGAAGTTCGTCCTGCTGCATGGCGCGGCCTGGGAACCGGGCGACGCGCGAGCCGCCCTCGACGCCGAGGGCATCGAGCGGCGGATCGTCACGGGCACCGCGCCGGTCGTGGTGGACGACCGGCCCACGGTGCTGCTGCTGGACGAGACGCTGCGCCGGGTGCTGGGGGTCCCGGGGGTGCGCGCGATCGCCGACGCCGGCTCCACCGTGGTCGCGTTGGGCGCCGTTGGCGAGACCGACCTGCCCGCGGACCTGCCGGGCGCCGAGCTCGTGTCGGGCTTCCTCCGGCATCCGCCCGGCATCCGCCAGCTGTTCGCGGCGCTGAAGGCCGCGCTCCGCGAGGCCGCGCTGCGGCAGGAGGCGGCGCGCCAGCGGGCCGAAGCGGCCGCGCGCTCCCGCGAGATCGCCGAGCTGACGCGGATCGGCGTCGCGCTCTCGACCGAGCGCGATTACCAGGTGCTGCTCGACCTCATTCTCGAGCAGGCGCGCCGGATCTCGCAGGCCGACGGCGGCTCGCTGTACCTCGTCGAAGGCCGCGACACCCCGAGCCCGAAGCTGCGATTCAAGCTGACCCAGAGCGACACGCTCCCACGCGGCGGCTTCGTGGAATTCACCATGCCGCTCGACCACGCGAGCCTGGCGGGCTACGTCTGCTCCACGGGCGAGCCGCTGGTGATCGACGACGTCTACTTCCTCCCACCCGACGTCGAATACTCCTTCAACCGCAGCTTCGACGAGCGCAGCGGCTACCGCTCGAAGTCCATGCTCACGGTGCCGATGCGGAACCACCGCGACGAAGTCATCGGTGCCGTGCAGCTCATCAACCGGCGGCGCGACCCGCAGGTGCGCCTCACCTCGCACGAGATCGTGGACCAGCAGGTGATCCCGTTCTCGCGCCGCACGGTCGAGATCGTCAACGCCCTGGCGGGCCAGGCCGCGGTCTCGATCGAGAACTCCCTGCTCTACGCCGACATCGAGCACCTGTTCGAGGGCTTCGTCACGGCGGCCGTCATCGCGATCGAGCAGCGCGACCCGACCACGTTCGGTCACTCGGGCCGCGTCGCGACGATGACCGTGGGACTGGCGGAGGTCGTGGACCGCGCCACCGACGGCACGTACCGGCATGTGAACTTCACGCGCGAGCAGCTGAAGGAAATCCGCTACGCGGGCCTGCTTCACGACTTCGGCAAGGTCGGGGTGCGCGAGCAGGTGCTGGTGAAGGCGAAGAAACTGTACCCGCAGGACCTGTCGCTCATCAAGAGCCGGTACGCGTTCGTGAAGCGCAGCGCCGAGGCGGAGTACCACCGCAAACGCGCCGACTTTCTGGCCGAGACCGGCCGCGACGGGTACGAGGCCTTCCTGGGCCGCCTCGACGCGCAGCACAAGGCCGAGATCGAGGATCTGGAGAACTTCCTCAAGACCGTCCTCACGGCGAACGAGCCGACCCTGCTGCCGGAGGGGAGCTTCGAGCAGCTGGTTGCCCTCGCCGAGCGGCGCTACCGGGACATCGAGGACCAGGAGCAGGCGTACCTCAGCGACGACGAGGTCCGCTTTCTCACGATCCGGAAGGGCAGCCTCGACGAGGCGGAGCGGCTGGAGATCGAGAGCCACGTGACCCACACCTACAGCTTCCTGCGCCAGATCCCCTGGACGAAGGAGCTGCAGCAGGTACCGCTGATCGCGTACGGGCACCACGAGAAGCTCAACGGGTCGGGCTACCCGCGGAAAGTCGCGGCCGCGGAGATCCCGATCCAGACGCGGATGATGACGATCAGCGACATCTTCGACGCGCTGACCGCCGCCGACCGCCCCTACAAGCGCGCGGTCCCGCTGCCGCGCGCCCTCGACATCATGAGCTCCGAGGTCAAGGACGGCATGCTCGACCAGGAGCTGTTCCGGCTCTTCATCGAGGGGAAGGTGTTCGACAAACTGGCGTCCTGACCGCCGGCCGGCCCGCCTTCCGCGCCCCGCGCCACCGCCGTAGCTTGGAGCATACCTCCCCGGGAGTCGCGTCATGCCCGCCTACTCTTTGACCGTCAACGGCCGGCCGCGGCGCGTGACGGTCGCCGCCGACACCCCGCTCCTGTGGGTCCTGCGCGACACGCTGGCGCTGACCGGCACGAAATTCGGCTGCGGCGCCGGGTTGTGCGGCGCCTGCACCGTGCACCTCGACGGCGCGGCAGTGCGATCGTGCTCGACCCCCATCACCGCCGCGGCGGGCAAGCGGGTGACCACGATCGAGGGGCTCCATCCGCAGGGTGAGCACCCGGTGCAGCGGGCCTGGATCGAGGAGGACGTGGTGCAGTGCGGCTACTGCCAGGCCGGGCAGATCATGAGCGCGGCGGTGCTGCTCGCGCAGACCCCGCATCCCTCCGACGCCGACATCGACGCGGCCATGGCGGGCAACATATGCCGTTGCGGCACGTACCAGCGCGTGCGGCGGGCGATCCACCGGGCCGCCCAGATGGGCGGCCCGGCCGGGGGAGGTGCGCCATGACCGCCCGCGCCACGCTCGACCGCCGCGAGCTGCTCAGGCTCGGTGCCGCGATGGCGGGCACGGGGCTCGTCGTGGGCGTCGCCCGCCCGGCGCCCGCCGGCGCACAGGGCGCCTCCGCCCCGTTCGCGCCCGACGCGTTCATCCGGGTCGGCGCCGACGGCGTCGTCACGGTGGTGATCGGCTACTCCGAGATGGGCCAGGGCATCTCCACCGCGCTGCCGATGCTGGTGGCCGAGGAGCTGGAGGTGGACCCGGCGACCATCCGCGTCGAGCAAGCTCCGGCCGACATGCGCTATGCCAACCCGTTGTTCGGCCTGCAGGGCACCGGCGGCTCCACCACGGTGCGGGCGATGCACGAGCCCCTGCGCCGGGCCGGCGCGACCGCGCGCGAAATGCTGGCAGCGGCCGCCGCCGAAACCATGGGGCTCTCCCGCGACCAGCTCGTGGTGCGCGGCGGCATCGTCGCGCACGAAGCGTCAGGCCGCCGGATGTCGTACGGCCAGCTCGCCGTCGCGGCGGGCCGTCGCCCCGTTCCAGAGAACGTCGCGCTCAAGCCGCCGTCGGCGTGGCGGGTGCTGGGACGGCCCCAGCGCCGGCTCGACGCGGCCGCGAAGGTCCGCGGACAGGCCAGGTTCGGCATCGACGTCCGGCTCCCGGGGCTGCTGACGGCCGTCGTGGCCCGCTGCCCGGTGTTCGGCGGTACGGTGGCGGGCTTCGACGCCACCCGGGCGCGACGCGTACCCGGGGTGCGGCACGTGATCCCGCTGCCGGCCGGCGTCGCCGTGGTGGCCGACGGGTACTGGGCGGCGAGGAAGGGCCGGGACGCGCTCACGGTCCGGTGGGACGAGGGCGCGACGGCCGCCCTGACCAGCGCCGCCCTCAGCACGAGGTACGCGGAGCTGGCGCAACAGTCCGGCCGGGTGGCCAAGCATCAAGGCGATGCCGATGCGGCGCTCCGCGACGCGCCCCCCCCTCGGCGGCACGAAGCGATCTTCGAGGTGCCCTACCTCGCCCACGCCACGATGGAGCCGATGAACTGCACCGCGCACGTCCGCGCCGACGCCGTCGACGTCTGGGCGCCGACCCAGTTCCAGACCTCCACGCAGCAGACGGCTGCCCAGATCGCGGGCCTGCCGCCCGCCGCGGTGCGGGTGCACACGACCTACCTGGGCGGCGGGTTCGGGCGTCGCGCGGAACTGGACTTCGTGGACGACGCCGTGCGGCTGTCGAAGGAGGTCCGGGCACCAGTGCAGGTCGTCTATACCCGCGAGGACGACATCCAGCACGACATGTACCGCCCGGCCACGTACACCGTGATGCGGGCGGGGCTCGGCACTGACGGACTGCCCACCGCCTGGTGGGCGCGCGTGGTCGGGGCGTCCATCTTCGCGCGGTTCTTCCCGCAGATGTTCAATGGGATGGACGAGAGCTCGGTCGAGGGCCTCACCGAGCACGGCTACGGCATCCCGAACCAGCACGTCGAGTGGGTGCGCCACGAGAGCGGCGTTCCGGTCGGCTTCTGGCGCTCCGTGGGCAACACGCAGAACGCCTTCATCAAGGAATGTTTCGTCGACGAGCTGGCCGAGCTGGCCGGCCAGGATCCCGTGGCCTACCGCCGCATGCTGCTCGCCAGTCATGCGCGACTGCTCGGAGTGCTGAACGCGGCGGCCGAACGCGCGGGCTGGGGTTCGAGCCTGCCCGCGGGTCGCGCCCGCGGCGTGGCCGTGCACGAGTCGTTCGGCAGCCTCGTCGCCCAGGTCGCCGAGGTGTCGATCGAGGGCGACGCGCCGGTCGTGCACCGGGTGGTCTGCGCGGCCGACGTGGGCACGGTCGTGAACCCGCTCACCGTCGAAGCGCAGATGGAGAGCGCCATCGTGTACGGGCTGTCGGCTGCGCTGCGCGGCGAGATCACCATCGATCGCGGCCGGGTGGTCCAGTCGAACTTCCACGACTATCAGCCGCTCCGGATGCACGAGATGCCGCGGGTCGAGGTCCACCTGGTCCGGAGCTCGCACAACCCGGGCGGCGTGGGAGAGCCCGGCACGCCGCCGATCGCGCCCGCGGTGTGCAACGCGCTGTTCGCGCTCACCGGCCGGCGCATCCGCCGCCTGCCGATTCGCGCGGAGGACCTGCGCCGGGCATGACATGACGGAACTCGAGCGTCTCGCCGCCGCCCTCGACGCCGCTTGCGCCGAGGGCGGCGTTCCCGTGCTCGCGACGCTGGCCGCGATCCTCACCGGTTCCTCCTATCGCGAGGCGGGGGCCCGGATGGTCGTGCACCCCGACGACTCCAGCACCGGGGCCATCAGCGGCGGGTGCCTCGAGAAGGACGTGGTGGCGCACGCGGCGTCGGTCCGCGGCACGCTGGCGCCGAAACGCGTCGCCTACGACCTGACCCGCGACGACGACGCGCCCTGGGCCCTGGCGATGGGGTGTGCGGCGAAGCTCTCCGTACTGCTCGAACCGTGTCCCGGGGGTGCCCCCGACTGGTTGCGCGACGTGCTGCAACGGCACGCCCGGCGCGACGCCGTAGTGGTCGAGGTCGGCGAGCGCACCGCCGTCGCCGACGATCGCGACGGAGCCGCCGGCGAGGCATGGGGGGCGCAACGCTCGCGCTGGAGCGACGGCGTGCTGTACCAGTACCTGCCGCCGCCGATCGCGGTGGTCGCCTGCGGCGAGGGGCCGGACGTGGCGCCGCTGCTCGCGCTCACCGGGCAGCTCGGCTGGCCGGCGCGCGGCGTCGGCAAGGACGAGCCGCTCGGCCCGCTCGATCCGCGCACCGCCGTCATCGTGATGACTCACAACTACCCGCGCGACCTCGCGCTGCTCGAGGCCCTGCTCGGCTCGCCGGCGCGCTACGTGGGGCTGCTCGGGCCCCGGCGGCGCACCGCGCGGCTGCTCGAAGACCTGGCCGGCCGGGGCGTGCACCCCCAACCCGCCCAGCTCCGGCGCCTTTCCGCGCCGATCGGCCTCGACATCGGCGCCGAGTCACCCGAGGAGATCGCGCTCGCGATTCTCGCCGAGATCCGCGCCGTATTCTCACAGCGCGGCGGCGGGCGGCTGCGCGAGCGCGCAAGCCCCATTCACGAACGCCGACGACGACGCTGACGCCGCGCCGCCGCGGCCCCTCGAGGTGGACCTGCCGGACGGCGCCAGGCGCGGCCGAGGCCCTTCCACCTGATGCGTCGCCACAACACCAACGAATCCCGAGTAGGAGGCCCGCGGTGCCTGGACTGGCCACGTGCCTCAGCGGCAACCGTCGCCGAGGTCGCAACTCGTTGTGAATACACGCGATACAACGTGTGATCCACGTCATGTCTCCGTGGCGGCCGGTTGGCCCGTAACCTGCTGTACTACGGCCGGATAACCACGGCGCGGACCTGCTCGGAGGAGATGGATGCGGAATCAGCGGGGTTGGCTCATGGCGGCGGCGCTACTGGTGCTCCCGGTGGCGGCGGAGGCCCAAACCTACGGCCAGATCAAATGGCAGGGGGTGGGCAACGCTTTTCCGGCGACCTATCGGCGGAGCAACAACAGCACGATCAGCGTGTACGCCGGGCAAGCCTACCGGGCGAGCTTCAAGTTCACCAGCAGCTTCCCGTGGATGCCGCCGCACGGTACCACGGCGTTCGGTCCGACGGTGGACATCTTCTGCGTGGATTTCCTCCACACGGCCAACACGAGCAGCAACGGCTACAACGCGTATTTCACGAACCTTTCAACCGACGCCTTGACCCGGACGCGCAGCGCCGATCTGACGCGCTACCTCAAGGCGGCCTGGCTCTCGAGCAAGATGGACCAGCTCGCCGCGTTCGGTCTGACCACCGCCGAACGGGATTCGGCGGCAGACATTCACGCCGCCATCTGGAACATCATGGCCAACGAGCCGATTGCGGTGAAACACGGCTCGACGTTCAGCAGCTTCGGGATGAACACCTGGATCGCGGCGGCGGACAACAACTACGGCTCGGTCAACGCGGCCGATTGGACCGTGGTCACCGACGCGTGCGTGTACAACGGCGGCAACGGCACCGCGGGTCAGGGCCACGCCGCGGTGGACAACTGCAGCCAGGAGTTCCTCACCCGCAATGTGGTGCCGGAGCCGGCTACGCTGATTCTGTTGGGGACCGGCTTGATCGGCACGCTGGGCGTCGGGTTCCTCCGCCGCGGGACGAGCGCCTAGCTTGCGCTGAGCACGACGACCCTGCAGGATTGCCACGGGCCGGACCCAGGTTCGGCCCGTCTGGCTTCCAGGACCCTGACCCAGGCAAGCCTATGGAAAACACGCTGCGGCGGTTCGCCACGCCGCTCTATCTCGTGGCCGCGCTGTTCTTCTTCACGCCCGTGCTGGACGTGTTCCTGAACGTCTGGCCGTGGCGGCCGGCCCTGGAGGAGTGGCGCTACGGCGCCGTGGGTGCGGCGGCCAACTACCTCGTGTCGATGGTGTTCGGCTGCCTGCTCGCCTCGGTCACGGCAGCCGCGTGGGGTCACCGGCGCTCGTTGCGGGTCCTGGCCGTGGCTGGGTGGCTGGTGGCCGCGCTGCTCGCCGCGCTGACCCTCGAGTTCATTCTCGACGTGATGCAGCTCAAGGCCCGCGTGCCCCAGGAAGATCAGCCGGGGTTCGAGCTGGGCGCGTTCAAGGCGGTGGTCAAGTACGTGGCATCGATCGTGTGCACCGTCGTCGTCGGGGTCGTCGGCTGGAAGAGCGCCCGGGAAATGCCGCGGCCCCAGGACGACCGATCCGACGCGGTGCTGGTGCGCGGGGCGTGAGCGGGGCCGCCCGCCCCGGGCTCGTGACGCTGGAAGTCGACGGAATCCTCGAGAACGAATCGCGCGCGATGTCTTAGCGCGGCGCCCCCCAACCACCCCCGCCGGGCGTCTCGACCGTCACCACGTCTCCGGCGGCCAGCTCGCGGGCCACCTTCGAGCCCACCGGCACGCCGTTGACGAGGTTGCGCCCCGGCGCGCCGTCCAGCCCGCCGTTCAGCCCGCGCGGTCCCCGCCCGCGGCGCTCGGTGATCAGCGAGAGCGCGCACGACTCCAGCACCCGCAGCTCGCGCACGACGCCGTCGCCGCCGCGCGACGTCTCGCCGGCTCGGCCGGGCAGCGGCGCGCCGCGGCCGCCGGAGCCGCGCCGCAGCGCGTAGCGCTGGACCCGCACCGGCAGCTCCAGCTCCAGCACCTCGGCCGGCGTGTTCATCGTATTGCTCATCCCCACGTGCACGCCCGAGGGTCCCGGTCCGCGTGACGAGCCGCCCTGCCCGCCGCCGAGCGTCTCGTAGTAGGTCCACCGGCGCGTGCCGAGGATGAGGTTGTTCATCGTGCCCTGCCCCTGGGCGGCGATCGGGGCACCGGCCTTGGCCAGCGCGAGGAAGATGACATCCGCGATGCGCTGGCTGGTCTCGACGTTGCCCGCGGCCACCGCGTGCGGAGGCCGAGCGTTGACCAGGCACCCGTCGGGGGCGCGAATCTCCACGCAGCGCGCCACGCCCCCGTTCGTCGGGACGTCGTCCGGAATGAGGCACCGGGTCACGAACAGCGCGGCCGACCGGGTGACGGCCAGGGGGCAGTTGACGTTGCCGGCCGCCGCGGGCGCGGTCCCGCCGAAGTCGAGCGCCAGCGCCCCCTGCCGGACAGTCGCGCGGACGCGAATCGGCAGGGGCGCGTCGCTGAGGCCGTCGCCTTCCAGGGCGTCTTCGGCGTCGAACACGCCGTCGTTGAGGGCGCCGAGCCCGGCCCTGGTGCGGCGCTCGGCGTAGTCGAGGAGATCGGCCGCGGCGTCGTCGAGGAACGCCCGGCCGTGGCGAGCGACGAGCTCGCGCCAGCGCTCGGCTCCGCGGCTCGCGGCGGCCAGCTGGGCGGCGAAGTCCGCGCGCCGGACGTCGGGCTCGCGCATCCGGCTCGCCAGGTGCGCGAGTGCCTCCTCGTCCAGCACGCCCTCGTGCGCGACCCGCGTGGGCGGGATGACCACGCCTTCCTCCTCCAGGGTCCGCGCTCCCGGCGGCATCGAGCCGGGCCGCTCGCCGCCGACGTCCGCGTGGTGCGCGCGCACGACGGCGTAGGCCAGCGGCGGCTGGCCGGCGCCCCGGAACCCGCCGCCGGACAGCCGCATCGGCGGCAGGCCGGTCGTTGCGACGGCCTCGATCACCGTGATGTCGGGCAGGTGGGTTCCGCCCGTATAGGGGTCGTTGAGGATCCACACGTCGCCCCCGCGCGCGCCGCGCGCCCGCACCGCGGCGACGGCGTCCGGCATCGCCCCGAGGTGCACCGGGATGTGGGCGGCCTGAGCGACGAGCTCGCACTCGGCCGTGAACAACGCGGCCGAGCAATCGCGCCGTTCGCGAACGTTCGGCGACCGGGCGCTGCGGACCAGGACGGCGCCCATCTCCTCGGGCACCGCCGCGAACAGCTGCGCCATCACTTCGCGCTCAACGGGGCCGAGCATCACCGCCCTCCACGACGATCGCCCCGATGGCGTTGACCCGCCCGGTCCAGCCGGCCGGCAGCACCGCCGTCGCGCTCCGGCCCTCGATGACCGCCGGCCCGGCGAGCAGCTGGCCCGCGCGGAGCCGGTCCCAGTCGTAGCCGGCGGCGTCCACGAGGCCGCTGCGCAGGCGGATCCGCAGCCGGGCGACCGGGCCCGCGCCGTCTGGCCGCGCCCACATGACCCGCGGCGGAGCCTCGGTGCTGCGCGCCACCCCGCGCAGCGCGATAACCTCCACGGCCGACACCATGTCCCGGTACCCGAACGTCCGCTGATGCGTCTCATGGAACCGCTCGCCCACCGTCTCCCAGGCCTCGCCCTCCACCGGGACGTCGAGTTCGTAGCCCTGGCCCGCGTATCGGCACTCCGTCACGAACCGCACCTCGCCTTCGGGCAGGTCGCGCGCCAGCGCGGCGCGCAGCGCCGCCGCGAGCCCGGGCGCGAACCCGGCGAACGCCGCGGCGGTGGCGTGGACCGCGGCGCTCCGCTCGACCTGGTCCAGCGCCGCGGCCATGCCCAGGGCCGAGAGTACGCCCGCGTGCGGCGGCAGCAGCACCCGTCGCACACCCACCAGCTCGGCGAGGCTGCAGGCGCACAGCGGTCCCGCGCCGCCGAAGGCCAGCAGCGTGAGGTTCGCCGGATCGAGCCCGCGCTCGACGCTCACCCGGCGCAGCGCACGCGCCATCGTGGCCTCCACGACCTGAATCATCCCGAGCGCGCACGCCGCCACGTCGAGGCCGGCCTCGCGCGCCAGGCCCTCGAGCGCGCGCACCGCGAGGGCGCGCGACACCGTGACGCTCCCGCCGAGCAGGGCCTCGTCGGCGATCCACCCCAGGGCGACGAACGCGTCGGTGACCGTGGGGCGCTCACCGCCGCGGCCGTAACACGCGGGCCCGGGGTCGGCGCCGGCGCTCTCCGGGCCCACGCGCAGCGCGCCGCCGGTATCGAGCCAGCCGATCGACCCCCCGCCGGCGCTCACCGTCTCGATCGCGATGTGCGGCACCGCGAGCGACACGCCGGCGATGGTGCCGTGCGCCGCCTGGGCCGCCTCGCCGCGCAGCACGACGCCGGCGTCCGCGCTGGTCCCGCCCATGTCCAGCGTGAGCAGATCGGTGTGATCCGACGCCGAGCCGACCAGCGCCGCCCCCTGGATGCCGCCGGCGGGCCCCGACAACGCGAGCCACACCGCCCGTTCGGCGGCGAGCACGGGATCGAGCGCCCCGCCGCTCGAGCTCAGCATGCGGGCGGCCCGGATCCCGTGATCGGCGGCCTGAGCCGCGAAGTGCGCCACGTAGCGACCGATGCGGGGCCGGAGAAACGCCTCCGCCGCGACGGTCGACGTGCGCTCGTATTCGCGGACCCGCGGCACCAGCTCGTGGGACGCGATCACCGGCACGCCGGGCAGCGCCGCGCGCAACGCCCCGGCGAGCGCGCGCTCGTGGGCAGGATGGCGGAACCCGAACAGCAGCGAGAGCGCCACCGCCTCGGGATCGCGGGCCCGAACCGCCTCGACCGCGACCGCCGTCGCCTCGTCGGTGAGCGGCAGCACGGGGCCTTCCGGCCCCATCCGCTCGGATACGCCCACCACCCGGTCCTCGCTCACCAGCGGCCGTGGATGATGCTGCGCCAGATCGTAGAGGGCTGCACGGTCCTGGCGCCGGAGCTCGAGCAGGTCCTCGAACCCCGCGGTGGTCACCAGGACCACGCGCGCGCCTTTCCGTTCCAACAGCGCGTTGGTCGCGATCGTGGTGCCATGCACGAGCGTGGTGGGGGGCGCGGCGAGCGCGGCCGCCGCGTAGGCATCCCAGATGCCGCGCTCCGGCGCGTCCGGCGTGCTCGGCACCTTTGCGACGACGACCCCGTGGGGGCCGAGCGCGACCAGGTCCGTGAAGGTGCCGCCGACGTCGACGCCGACCCTCATGGCCTCACATCGAGGGCCCGATGAGCACCGCGTTCGCGAACAACGGCAGCAGCCCCCGGAAATGGTCGCGGAAGTTCGGGTCGCCCGCGAACGCGATCACTTTGCCCCGGCCCACCCGCTCCATCCACAGGTACACCGATTCGGCCATCCGCGCGGGGACCTCCGGCCACAGGTAGCCGCTGAGCCGCAGCCTCGCCTGCGGGGCGTACCGCACGACCGCTTCCCCGGCGCGCAGGTCGCGCGGCGGCGCGAAGATGCGATCCGCGTTCACCAGCACGGGGATCTCGGTGCGCACGCCCGCCAGCAACGGCGACAGCGTGTCGCCCAGCGCGCGGACGATGGCCCCGGGGACGCTGGCCGGGAGCGCGGCGCCCGCGCTGCTGTCGGCCCGGGTCGTGTCGCGCCGCGCGCGCAGCCGCACCAGGCCCACGCGCTCCTGGGTCACCCAGCCGGTCGCCGCGTCGAGCGTGACCAGCGTCCCGCCGTCGCGGACCCACTGCGCGAGGCGCTGGCGGCCCGGGTCGCCCAGCGCGCCGTCGAACGCGCCGGCGCCCACCGACGGCACGACGATGACGTCGAACTCGCCCAGGTTCAGCCCCCCCCCCGCGATGCCCTGCGCGGGAATGGGCGTCACCGCGTAGCCGAGCCGCTGCTCGAAGGCGTACCACGCGAAACCGTACGGGTTTCCGGCGATCGGCGCCCCGCCGACCAGCGCCACCCGCGGCGCCCGCAGCGGAACCACGCTGTTGCTGCCCAGGTCCGTGCCCTCGTCCGCCATGGCCGACGCGAGCGGCACCACGTCGGCGCCGGACTCGGCCTGCCGGCGCCGCACCTTGTCGTGCACCGTGGCGCCGTTCATCGCCGCGCGGACCACGAACGCGCCGTACGGGAACCGCGCGCCGCCCTGCGCGAACGATCGGGGCGCGTACCACACCCGCACGCTGTCGGCGAGCAGGCCCGCCAGCAGCCGAAGCGACGCCTCGCTGCCGGGCCGGAACGCGTAGCCGTACCGGCCCTGGGCCGGCGCCGCGGGCCGCGGTGCGCCGGTGGTCAGCTCTTCGACGCGCACCCGCTCGCCACCGGCCGGCGCCGTGCGCGAGGCCCAGGCGCGCACCCGGTAGGCGAGTGGCAGCGTCCAGGCCGTGATGTCGTAGAAACGATTGCCCTGCCCGGTCCGCCGCGACTCCAGCTCTTCGCGGATGAACGACGAATCGAGCTCCGCGTCCGGCTCGAGGATCGCCTTGGCGAGCCGGCCCTGCGGCTGGGCGAGATCCACCACGTACGCGCCGGCCGGGAACCGCGACGGCCGCGCCGCGCTCTCGCCGAACTCGGTGGCCGCCGCCGCGTCGGCGGGGGCGCGAAGCCGCTGCACCTCGATGCTGTTCTGGAGCAGCCGGACCACGAGCGAATCGGCACGGCCCTGCTCGTCGCGCTCGATCACGACCGCGCGCAGCGGTCCCGCCTGGTGGTCGGTGATCGCGCTCTGCCGGAACGCGAGATAGTCGCGCACGCGCTCCCGCGCGCGCTGCGCGGTCGTGGTCAGCGTGGCCCAGGCCGCCGTGTAGTGGTGCCACGCGGCGTCGTGCAGCGTCAACACCGTCCCGTCGGCGCGGCGCACCGCGCCCGCCCCGCTCGAGGCCTGCTCGAACGTCATGCCCACGGCGCCCGCGAGCAGCGGCCACGAGATCCCGTACCCGGGATAGAACTCGTCGTAGCCCTCGCGCCGGAAGAACGACCAGCCGTGGCGATCGAAGCCCGCGCCGATGCCGGCCGCGAACACGTCCCACCACCGCCTGGTGTTTTCCGGGACGTTCTTGTTGACCGGCGCCATCGGGGGCGCGAAGTAGTACGTGGAGTTGGAGCCCATCTCGTGCAGATCCACCGCGACCACCGGCCACCACTCGTGGAACCCGGCCACGCGCCCGCGCGTCTCGGGATGCGACAGCAGGAACCAGTCGCGGTTGAGATCGAAGTAGTAGTGGCTGGTCCGCGGCCCGGGCCAGTTGCCCTGGTGCTGGAGACCGCCCGGCACGGGCGAAACCCCGAACGCCCCCCGCGCACGCCCCACGTCCTGCACGTGGCGCTCGTGCCCGTCGGGGTTCTGGACCGGGTCCACCAGCACCACCAGCGAATCGAGGATCATCCGCGTTTCGGCGTCCTGCCCCGCCGCGAGCTGGTACAGCAGGGCGATCGCGGCTTCGGTGCCCGACGCCTCGCCGCCGTGCACGGTGTACCCCAGCCAGACCACTGCCGGCAGCCGGTTCACCGCGGCCTGGAGCTCCGCGGCGCCGGCGCCCCGCGGATCCGACAGCCGCGCCGCATCCGACTTGATCTGCGCCAGCCGCTGGATGTTCGCCTCGCTCGACAGCGCGACCCAGAATGATTCGCGCCCCTCGAAGGTGACGGCCACCGTGTCCACGTGGACCCGCCGGCTCGCGGCCGCCAGCTGCGCGATGTACCGGCTGAGCATGTGGTGCGGCGTGAACCGCTGCCCGACCTCGTAGCCGAGCACGCTGCGCGGCGTCGGGACCGCGGGATCGAACGGACCCTGGCCATAGGCGTGCTGGGCACGCGCGGCGGAGGGCGCGGCGGTGAGGGCGACGAGGCACAGGGCGAACGCGAGTCGGCGCATCAGACAACCTCCGGGCGCTGGCGGACGAAGCTCGCGACCAGGCAGGCACCCGCGCCCGCGAGCGCGAGCGCGGCAACCCAGTCGCCGAAACGAACGTAGAGCGTACGGACGTCGGTCGTGAGGACCGGCGCGATCACGATGCCCTCGGTGAACAGCCGGCTTCGCAGGTGCTCGCGCCCGAGCGGGTCCACGAGCTCGCTGATACCGGTGTTCGCGGCCCGCGCGACGCCCATCCGCGTCTCGATGGCGCGCATCACGAGGTGGGAGGCGTGCTGGTAGGGACCGGCCGTGCGGCCGAACCAGGCATCGTTGGTGATGTTCACGAGGAAGTCGGCCCGGTCCCGGCGGTAGCGGCGGGCCAGGTTCTCGAACGCGGCCTCGTAGCAGATCAGCACGCCGAACCCGCCCTCGGCGATGCGGTAGACCGGAAACCGGTCGCCGCGCTCGAAGCCCCCGAAAAAGCGCATCCGGCTGAACCAGTCGGGATTCACGAATGGCACCCGCTCGACAATGGGCACGAGATACGTCTTGCGGTAGGACGGCTGCGCGGTACTCGAGCCGGTCGTGTCGAACAGGAACGCCGCGTTCCAGTTCTCGTACCTGCCGTCGGCGCGGAAGGCGACGTCCAGGCCGCCCGCGAGGATCGGCGTGCGCAGCTCGCGCGCCAGCGCGGCCACCCACGCCTCCCATTGCGGGTGATCGTGGAAGTAGGCGGGCACCGCCGCTTCCGGCCACGCGACCAGGCGCACCGTGGAATCCTGCCGCGCCCGGCGGGTCATGTCGAGCAGCTGCCGGACCACGGTCTCGTCGTCGCGCCGGGTCTGCTTCTCCTCGACGTTGGGCTGGAGCATCGCGACGGTCGTGACCGGTCGCATCACGATGGACCGCTCGCGCCACATCCCGTACCCCGCCGCGGCGATGGCCGTGCCGGCGACCAGCGCCACCGGCCGCCAGGCCCGCCGGGACAGCGCGTAGAAGACCATCACGTTGGCCCACGCCAGCCACAGCGTCACGCCGCGCGCCCCCGCGACGTCGGCCCACTGCACCAGCGTCGGGACGCGGACCAGCGATGTGCCGAGGCCGAGCCAGGGGAAGCGCACGTCCCCGTAGTGCCCGCCGATCCACTCGAGCGCGGTCCACGCCAGCGGGAACACCACCCAGAGCGGGAGACCGGTGCGCCGCCGCACCCGGGCCGTCAGCCAGGCGAGCGCGCCCCATTGCGGCGCGAGCACGATCAGCACCGCGGCGAGGTACCCGAGCGCCGACAGGGGCGTGAAGTGCCACAGCGCGACGGGCATCCAGTGCAGCACCAGCCCCCAAGCCAGCACGCCAAACCAGTAGCCCGTCTTGAAACCGGCGACCGCGGGACAGGGAGACAGCGGGACGGTGGGTGGTGTTCCGTCCCGCGGTCCCGCCGTCCCGCCGCCTTCGAGAGCCCACAGCAGCGGCACCAGGGCCACGAAGCTCGGCAGGACGAGCGGTGCCGGCGCGTAGGCGGCGAACAGCAGGACGGCCGTCAGCGCCGCGGGCACGAGGGCGCGGCGCGACGGCAGCAGCCCGCGCCGGCTCACAGCTTCACGTCGCGCTGCTCGTCCGCGGAGCGGTAGATGGCCTCGAGCACCCTGTGCAGCTTTACCTGGTCCTCGGGCGGCACGAGCTTCACGTCGCCGCGCACGCCGGCGAGGAAGTAGGCCCACTCCGAGCGATACGACTGCGAGAACTGGTGCTCGCGGCCGACGGCGCCGGTCGGCGTGACGTCGGTCGCCGCGCCGTGCAGCTCCTTGTACACGCGAAACGGCGCGATCGATGCCGAGCCTTTCGTGCCCTGCACGTCGAGCCAGAACCGCTCGCCCTCGCCGACGTAGCGCCAGCTCACGTCGCAGAACACGTGCACGCCGTTGCCGCAGTACAGCTGCACCGCGCCCAGCTCGTCCACCTGGCCGGTGCCCCTGGTCCAGGCCGAGACGCGCGCGATCTCCGGGCGCCCGGCGAGCCAGATGGCCAGGTCCACCATCGGGAGACCGAGGTCCATCATCACGCCCCCGCCCGATTCGGCGCGCCGCGACCGCCAGCCGAGCTGGTGCTTGGCGGCGCGGAACACGTGCCAGCCGGTGCGGATCGTGACCAGCTCACCCAGCTCGCCGCCGGCGATGAACGTGTGGACCGCCTGCACGTCCTGCCGGAACCGGTGGTTCATCGCGACCAGGACGCAGCGCTTCGCCTTCTCCGCGGCCTTCAGCACCCTCACCACGCCGGCCGAGCCCAGGGCGATGGGCCGCTCCACGACGACGTGGGCGCCGGCCGAGAGCGCGAGGATCGCGTGCGCCTCGTGGAGGTGGTTGGGCGTGCAGATCACGACCGCATCGCAGGTGCCGAATTCGAGCAGCTCCTCGATGTCGGTGTACCACGCGGCGACCCCGAGCCGCTGGGCGAGCGCGCGCGCTTTGGCGCCGTCGTTGTCGCAGATCCCGACGATCTCGACGCCCTTCATCTTGCGCAGCACCGGCAGGTGCGCCACCTGCGCGATCGCGCCCGCCCCCACCATGCCGATCCGGACGTCCGGCGTCGTCGCCATCAGTAGACCCGCTCCAGCCTGGTGCCGTGATAGTAGGTGTCGAGAATCGCCCGGTAGTCCCAGCCCGCCCGCGACCGCCCCACCGCCCCGAACTGGCACATTCCCACCCCGTGCCCAAAGCCGGCCCCGGCGGCCACGACGCGCGTCACCGCGCCATCCTGCCGGTCCACGTGCAGCTGGAGGAGCGTGGACGGCAGCTGGCGATCCGGCGTCGGGCGCATCACCTCGCGAACCCGCCAGCGCGGGATCACGTAGCGCCCGCCGCCCTCGGTCGTGACGACGATCTCGCGTACCCGCCCCGTCGGCGTGGTGCCGCTCACCGTGACGCCGCTCACGCGGCCCGTCGCGCCGCCGCTCCACGCGCGACCGATGGTCGCGGCGAACGCCGCGCCGTCCCACTCCTCGCGCCAGCGGAACCGCGGCGACATCGCGCAGTAGAAGTCCCGGTCGCCGTCCCCATACCGGTCCGAGACGGCGCGAAGATACGGCACCGGCACGCCGTTCTGGAAGACCTGATCGCTCGCTTCGGTGGACCAGCCGCAGGTCGAATGAAACAGCGCCTCGATGGGCGTGCCGCCCCAGGTCAGGACCTGGCCCACCGTGCCGGCCACCGCCTCGTCCACCTCGGGCTTCTCGGCAGCGACTCCCGAGTAGGCCTGGTCCGCGTCGGTCGGAAACACGTCGAAGCCCAGCGCCTCGCGCCGCCCGCGATACCGCACCGCGTAGGTGCGCGCGGCGACCGCCTGCGCCATCACCGCCTGCCGGTCGCCCGGCGCGCGGAAGCCCAGCTCCAGCGAGACCACCGAGCGCAGGTAGGCTTCCAGCGCAATCCGGTTCACCACGGTGATCCCCAGGGAGCCGCGCTGCAGCAGCAGCGCGCCGCGGTAGCTGCGCCCGTTGACCACGACGTAGTCCGACGACCGCTCCGGTTGCACGACCACCGGCGCCGCGATGCGGACCGGCTCCGGCCGGTCGGGGCGCGTCAGGCGCAGCTGCCCGCCCTCATCGGGCTCCACGCGCCAGGTACGGCCCGCGTCCTGAACCGCGATGATGTCGCCGCCGGCGGTGAGCACCCGGAACTGCCCGCCGGCGCTGAACCCGGCGCTGTCGCGGTCCACCACCAGGCCCACCCGGATCAGCGGCTCGTCCGCGAGGCGCGGCGCGCCGCCGGAGGCCGGGCCCCTCGCCGGCGCACAGGCGGCCACCGCCCCGGTGAGCAGCACTGCGACGGCGCGCCGGCTCACGCCACGGGCTCGGCGATCAGGTCGTAGTCGAGCGCCTCCGTCACGCGCGCCCGCGCGAACGCTCCGGGAGCCGCCGGTCGGCCTCCCGCGAGGTACGTGCAACCGTCCACGTCGTCGGCCTGGAACGCCGCGCGCGCCACCAGCTGCCCGGGATCGCCGGGCTCGGCCGCCTCGTCTACCAGGACGTCGAGCTCAGCGCCGACGTAGCGCTGGAGCCGCTCCGCCGACACCGCGCGCTGCAGCTCGAGCAGCGACTGGAGCCGTTCCTGCTTGAGCGCCTCGGGCACGTCGTCCGGCAGTGCCGCCGCACGGGTGCCGTCCTGCGGCGAGTAGGCGAAGGCGCCGAGCCGGTCGAACTGCATCTCGTCCACGAAGTCGACCAGTTCGCGGAACTCCTCGTCGGTCTCGGTCGGAAACCCGACCAGGGCGGTGGTGCGGATGGCGATGCCCGGTACCGCCGCGCGCAGCCGGGCCACCTTGGCGCGGATCGTGTCCTTCCGCTCCGGCCGGCGCATCAGCTGCAGCATGCGGTCGTTACCGTGCTGGATCGGCATGTCGAGGTACGACACCAGCCGCGGCTCCGTCGCGAACAGCTCGACCAGCTCGGTGGTGATGCCGGCCGAATAGACGTACAGGGGCCGGTACCACCGCACCCCGGTCTCGCGGACCAGCGCGCGGATCAGGTCCGGCAGCCGCGCGCCGCCCCCCCCCCCGATGTCGCGGCCGTAGTGGCCGAGGTCCTGCGCCACGAGGTTGACCTCCTGCGCACCCTGGGCCTCGAGCTCCTGCGCCTCGCGCACCAGCTCGGCGAGCGGGCGCGAGACGTGCTTGCCCCGCATGAGCGGGATCGCGCAGAACGCGCAGGTGTGGTCGCAGCCCTCGGAGATCTTGAGGTAGCGCACGTGCGGCCTGGTGCCGAAGAAGAACCGCATCCCGGGGTGCAGGACCTCGGGCGCCTCGAGCAGACCGTCCTCGGCCAGCCGCGGGATCAGTTTTGGCAGATCGGCGAAGCCGCAGAAGTAGTCGACCTCGGGGATCTCCCGGCGGAGCTCGTCCTCGTAGCGCGCCACGAGGCATCCCACGGCGACCACCGCCCGGCAACGACCTTCCGTCTTCATCCGTCCGGCCAGGAGCATCGCGTCGATGCTCTCCTTCTTCGCCGCGTCGATGAAGCCGCAGGTATTGACGAGGATGACGTCCGCGTCGTCCAGCGCGGGCGTCACGTCGGCGCCGTGGCCCACGAAGCGCGCGATCAGCGCTTCGGAGTCCACCGTCGCCTTGTCGCAGCCGAGGGAGATGACGCCCAGCTTCATCGCTGGGCCCTACCCGAGGAAGCTCTCGAGCGCGCGGGCCTTGGAGATGTGCCGGAGCCGCGACAGCGCCTTTTCCTTGATCTGCCGCACGCGCTCGCGGGTGATACCGAGGAGCGAGCCGATCTCCTCGAGGGTCATGGGCTCCTTGCCGTCCAGCCCGAAGTACAGCCGGAGGATCTTCGCCTCGCGCTCCTTGAGCGTGCCGAGGACGCGCTCGATGCTCTCGGTGAGCGCGTGCTCGAACGTCTCCTCGTCGGGCGTCGGGTTCAGCGTGTCGGGCAGGTAGTCGAGCAGCTTGTTGTCTTCGCCCGGCGTCATCGGGGCGTCGAGCGAGAGGTGGCTCTGCGAGATCGACAGTGTCTTCGCGACCTCTTCCTCGCTGATGTCCATCCCCTCGGCGATCTCCTCGACCGTGGGCTCGCGGCCCAGCTCCTGCTGCAGCGCGCTCGACCGCTTGCCGATGCGGTGCAGCGTGCCGGCGCGGTTCAGCGGCACGCGCACGATGCGGCTCTGCTCCGCCAGCGCCTGGAGGATCGCCTGGCGGATCCACCACACGGCGTACGAAATGAACTTGATGCCTTTGGTCTCGTCGAACTTGTGGGCCGCGCGGATCAGGCCGAGGTTGCCCTCGTTGATCAGGTCGGCGAGCGAGACCCCCTGGTTCTGGTACTTCTTCGCCACCGAGACGACGAACCGCAGGTTCGACCGCACGAGCTTGTCGAGCGCTTCGGCGTCGCTCTGCTTGATGCGGATCGCGAGCGAGATCTCTTCGTCGCGGCTGATGAGGGGATACTGGCTGATCTCGCGGAGATACTGGTCCAGCGAGCCTTCTTCGACCCACGCTTTCCGGGCGGTGTTGTTGCGAGGCATCAGGCTCCGCGGCTATCGCGATGGGTTGCAAATGAGTCTAGCGGAAGGGTTTCAGGGGCGCAAGGGAAAAACCAAGGGGAAGGAGGGGAAGAAGGGGAAGCACGGGAGGGAGGGACGCCCTCGCTACGTGACGCCCGTCACTACCCGCCCCACGATTCTCGCTTCCTCCCCTTCCCGTCCTTCCCCGTCTCGCCATAGTTGTCAATCTGGGCCCGCTGCAGCTTGCCCGAGTAGTCCACGTAGATCGTCTTCGTCTCCGAGAAGAAGTCGTAGACTTGCCAGCCGCCCTCACGATGCCCGTTGCCGGTTTCTTTCACGCCGCCGAACGGCAGGTGCGCCTCGGCGCCGATGGTCGGTGCGTTGACGTATGTGATCCCGGCCTGGATATCGTCCATGGCACGGAACGCGGCGTGCACGGCGCGCGTGTAGAGCGACGAGCTGAGGCCGTAGCGCACGCCGTTGTTCACGCGGATGGCCTGGTCCAGCGAGCCGACGCGGACCACCGCCAGGACCGGCCCGAAAATCTCTTCCTGCTCGATCCGCATGCCGGCTCGTACCCCCGCGAACACCGTGGGCTTGTAGAACCAGCCGTTGGCCAGGCGGGCGCCGCTCGGCCGGCGGCCGCCGGTGAGTACCTCGGCGCCCTCCTCGCGCCCGACCGCCACGTAGCGCTCGACGTTCTGCAGGGCGGCTTCGTTCACCAGGGGGCCCACGTCGGTGCCCGAGGCGAGGCCGTCGCCGAGCCGGAGCCGCTCGACCCGATCGACCAGCATCCGCAGGAACCGGTCGTGCACCTTCCGGTGGAGCAGCAGCCGGCTGGTGGCCGTGCAGCGCTGGCCGGTGGTACCGAAGGCGCCCCACAGCACGCCGTCGAGCGCGAGATCGAGGTCGGCGTCGTCCATCACGATCATCGCGTTCTTGCCGCCCATCTCGAGCGACAGCCGCTTGTGCATCCGCCCGCAGATCTCACCCAGCTTCGCGCCGGTTTCGGTCGAGCCGGTGAACGACACCAGCGGGACCTTCGGGTGGCTCACGATGGCGTTGCCGACAGCGCCCCCGCCGCCGTGCACCAGCTGGATGACTTCGGGCGGCAGGCCGGCCTCGAGCAGGGCCTCGACCAGCAGCGTCCCGGTGTGGGGCACGTCCGCGCTCGGCTTGAAGATCACGGCGTTCCCGCACAGCAGCGCCGGGAAGATCTTCCAGGTCGGGATCGCCATCGGGAAGTTGAACGGCGTGATGACGCCCGCCACGCCGATCGGGCGCCGGACGCTCATCGCCCATTTGTCGCGCAGCTCCGAGGGAACCGTGTGCCCGAACAGGCGCCGGCCCTCGCTCGCCGCGTAGTAGGCCGTGTCGATGCCCTCCTGCACGTCGCCCCGCGTCTCGGCGAGCACCTTGCCCATCTCGCGCGTCATCGCGCGCGCGATGTCCTCCTTGCGCGCCGTCAGGACGTCGCCGACCCGCCGCAGCACGTCGCCCCGCGCCGGTGCGGGCGTGCGGCGCCATTGGTCGAAGCCGCGCAGCGCCGAGCGCACCGCGCGCTCCACGTCTCTGGGCCCCGACTTGGGAAAGCGACCAACTACCTCGCGCCAGTCGGCCGGGTTGCGGTTCTCGAAGTGCGCGCCCGTGGTAGGAGCCACCCACTGGCCGCCGATGAAGTTCTTGAAGGTCTTGGGCATGACGGGAAACGTAACCCGCCGCGGCCGGCCTTTCACCCCGCCGCCGCGCGCGCGAATCCTCGGCCGGTGCGGGCGGCCGCCCCCGATCCGCGTCGCGATCGAGTTGACGCGGCGAGGGATCGATATATCTTGCAGATATATGCCACGCCCCAACCGCACGGCGTACGTGATTCTCGGGCTCCTGGCCGATGGGCCCCTGTCCGGCTACGAGATCCGCCAGCACATCGACGAGGCCATAGGCTACTTCTGGCATGAGAGCTACGGCCAGATCTACCCCGTCCTGGGCCGCCTGGACCGCCGCCGCCTGATCCGGCCCGTCGCCGGTAGAGCCCGGGGCGCGCGCCGTCGAACCCGCTACGGGCTGACGGCCGCCGGCCGCCGGGCCCTGGTCCGGTGGCTGCAGACCCCGCCCGAGCCGGACACGGTGCGCAACGAGATGCTGCTGAAACTGTTCTTCGGCCGGAACCTGCCGGTCGCGGCCCTGCGCGCTCACATCGAGGCGTTTCGCGAGCGGGCCCGCCGGCTCCACGCGTACTTCGCCGACGCCGAGACGGCCATCGGCGCGGAAGTCCCGAAGGCGAAGCGCCTCTACTGGATGCTCACGCTGCGCTCCGGCCAGCTCGTCGTTGAGGCGCGGCTGCGGTGGGCCGACGAAGCCCTCGCCCGCCTGGCCGCGGGACGCCCCCGCCGGAGGTCCCGATGAGCCCCGCGCTCCTGATCGCTGCCGCGCTGGTGCCGCAGGCCGCGGCGCCACCGCCGCAGCGCGGCGAACCGGTCGCGCTGGTTGGCGCGACCGTGGTGGATGGCACCGATCGGCCCCCGATCAGCGACGCCGTCGTGGTGATCCGCGATGGGAGGATCGAAGCGGTCGGCCGCGCCGCCGATGTCGCGGTGCCGCGCGGGGCGCGGCGGCTCGACCTGACCGGCCACACCATCATCCCCGGGCTCGTGGATCTTCACGTCCACCTCTCGGCGGTGCCGGCGGTGCGCCCGGCCCCGTTCGGCCCGGACGACCTGGCGGCCTTTCTCGCGGCCGGAGTCACCAGTCTCCGGAGCGCCGGCGACGCGACGCCGTGGATCTTCGAGCTCCAACGCGATCTCGCCGCCGGCCGTCGCGTCGGTCCGCGCCTGGTGGCGGTCGGGCCGATGTTCACGGCGCCGGGGGGGCACCCGGCCGGGACCTGGCTGCGCGGCAATCCCGAAGCGGCGGCGGTGTTCGCGCGACAGATGACCGATCCCGACAGCGCCCGCGCCGAGGTCCGCCGCCTCGTCGCGGCGGGCGCCGGGGCCATCAAGGCCGTGTACGACAGCGGCGATGCGCGGACGCCGTTCGGCTACCTGCCCCGGCTCGATTCCGTCGTGCTGGCGGCCATCGTTGCCGAAGCGCGCGCCCGCGGCGTCCGCAGCCTCGTGCATTGGCAGAACGTGCGCGAGCTGCCGACGATCCTCGCGATCGGTCCCGATGAGCTCGAGCACGTCCCCGTGGGGCCGCTGCCGGATTCGCTGGTGCGCGCGATCGCCGACCGCCGCATCGCCGTGACCCCAACGGCCGCCGCGTTCGCCGGATTCCTCCAGCCACGGGTCCTCGACCTGCTGCTCGCGAATGTCCGGCGGCTCGCCGCGGCGGGCGTGACGCTGCTGGTGGGTTCCGATGCGCCGCTCGGCCCGGCGTTCGGCGGGGGGGTCCACGCCGAGCTCGAGCTGCTGGTGCGGGCCGGGTTGACACCGCAGCGTGCGATCCAGGCCGCCACCCGCGACGCCGCGCGGGCGCTGGGCATCGCCGATCTTGGCACCATCACACCGGGACAGCGCGCCGACCTGGTCGCCCTCGGCGCCGACCCGCTGGCGGGGATCGCCGGGGTGAGAGACGTGCGGCTGGTCTTGTTGGACGGAGGAGAGGTGTATCGGGCCCCGCCCCGCTGAAGGCGGCGACCGACGGTGCTAGGGCCGGGCTCGGGTGCTCTTGGTGTTGTCGGGTGAAGGTCTCGGCGCCGAGGCGCGCGACGTTGAATCGACCAGGGGCCGTGCTGCACCGCTGTCCGGCACCGCCACCGGTGGCGCCGCGGAGTCTGCCGGCGCAGGAGCCGGCGCGACGGCCGGCGCGGGCGACGCGGCGGGTGCCGGGCAGCGCCATTCCGCCGCCTGCTTCGCGTAGCCGACACGCGGCAGCACCTCGCGGGCACCGAGGAACGATGTCCAGAGCAGAAGCGCGATCGACAGTGAATGGACGACCACCGATCGCGTTCGCCACGACTGGACCACGCTCCAGAGCGATACGAACCCGAACATGGCCGTCGAGCTGAGATACGCATAGAGCGCGGTCCCGCAGTCGCGGCCGTAGGGCCAGAACCACGTCAGGGCCGAGCCCAAGGCCAGCGCCAGGGAGAACAGCACCCAGGTCTTGGCCGTCATCTGCCGGCTTTCCCGGGCGCGGTCGTGCGCCAGCTTCTCGGCCGCACCAGGTCCCTGCCGCGCCGGCGCGGCGGGGTGCGCGCCTTCCTGGCTCGCATCGAGCCCGGCGATGAGCTTGTCGACCTCCGCCAGCTCCTTGTCCCAGTCGCGCGGGCCGGGGTCCTTGGTCACGAATCCCTCGCCAGGCTCAGGCGCTCGATCTTCTTGTAGAGGTTGGAGCGCGGCATGTCCAGCCGGCGCGCCGTCTCGCTCACGTTCCAGTCGTTCTCCTGCAGCTTGGCGAGCAGAAACGCGCGCTCGGCGTGCTCCTTGAACGACTCGTACGTCTCGGACGACAGCAGCGTTTCGCCGAGCCCGGTGTCGCCGCCCGACGGCCCGAGCAGCCGGCCGACGTCGGCCTCGCCGATCTCGGGGCCCGCCGCCAGAATCAGCAGCCGCTCGACCGTGTTGCGCAGCTCGCGCACGTTGCCCGGCCAATGGTGCCGCCGGAGCCGCTCCAGCGCGCCGTCGCTGAACCGCCGCGCCATGAGTCCCGGCGAGGCCGACAGCCGCGCGGCGAAGTGCCGGGCCAGCTGCGGTACGTCGTCGCGCCGGAGGCGCAGCGGCGGCACGTCGATCGGCACTACGTTGAGACGGTACAGCAGGTCCTCGCGGAACCGGCCCGCGGCGATCTCGTCCTCGAGCCGCTTGTTGGTCGCCGCCACGATCCGGACGTCCACCTTCACGCTCTTGCTCGAGCCGATCGGCGTGAGGACGCCCTCCTGCAGCACGCGCAGGACCTTGGCCTGCGCCGCCGCGCTCATGTCGCCCACCTCGTCGAGGAACAGAGTGCCCGCGTCGGCCTGCTCGAACTTCCCGGTCCGATCGCCGAACGCGCCGGTGAACGACCCCTTCACATGGCCGAACAGCTCCGACTCGATCAGCTCCGATGGGATCGCCGCGCAGTTCACCTCGACGAACGGCTTGTCCTTGCGCGGCGAGAGCCGGTGGATCGCGCGCGCCACGAGCTCCTTGCCGGTCCCGTTCTCCCCCGTGATCAGCACCCGCGCCGGCGTCGGCGCCACCTTCTCGAGCCGCTCGATCAGCTGCCGGATCGCCGGCGACGAGCCGACGATCTCGTACTTCGCCTCCACCGCTTCCTTAAGCGAGCGCACCTCGCGCTGAAGCTGGACGTGCTTCAGCGCGTTGCGGATGGTCACCAGCACCCGGTCGGTGTCGAGCGGCTTCTCGAGGAAGTCGTGCGCGCCAGCCTGGGTCGCCTCGACGGCCGTCTGAATCGTCCCGTGCCCGGAGATCATGATCACGATCGCGGCGGGGTCGTGCTCGCGCAGCTTGCGCAGCGCCGTGAGACCGTCGAGGCCCGCCATCTTGACGTCGAGCAGCACGAGATGCGGCTGCTCCTCGCGGTAGACGTCGAGCCCCTCGTCACCCCCCGTGGCGGCCAGCACCTGGTAGCCCTCGTACTCGAGCAGCTGGCGCAGGGCCGCGCGAATGCCCGCCTCGTCGTCCACCACCAGAATGCGGTGACTCATCGGGGCGCCGCCCGGCGCGGCGTCACCGCGGCGCGCTCCGGTATACGCGCACGCCGTCCGGCGATACCCGCACGTCGCCCACCGGACCCAGGTCCGGCAACGGCAATTCGCCGTTTTCGACGCCGGGCACACGCAGCTGGCGGATCAACGAGGGAATCGTGGACCGCGGAAACGGGAAATCCCGAACCGAAACCGCCGTGATTCGCCACAGCACCCGCCCCGCCGAGTCCGCCCGGAGCGGTCCACCGATCTCCACCGGTTCGCGTGGCCCGATGGCGCCCGAGAGCGGGCCGAGCACGTTGCGCGGCACGCCGCTGACATCGAGCGACCCCCGGACGCGGACCTCGTTCTCGAGCAGTCCCACGCGGACCGAATCGAACACCCGGGGCCGCGTTCGCGCCAGCGCCGACTCGACGAGCGCCGCCAGGTCGGCCGCGCCGAGATCCACGAACGCCGGGCCACCACGCCGCGTCAGCCGCTCGAGCGCGGCGTCGGCCCGCCGCGCGCCGTCCGGGGAAGCCGTCACGTACTCGGCCCGGGTCGGCGGCGGCAGGCCCCGCGCCCGGCGATACACGGCCACCACCTGCTCCCGATAGATGAGGGCGCCCGCCGCCGCGGCGAGCAGCAGGACCAGGCAGCCGATCCGGGCGGCCAGGGCGCGCAGGCAGCCCCCGGTCAACGCCGGGCACGCGTTTTGGAGCCGCCGCCGAGCGGCGCGCCCCGCACCACGTCGTACCGCGACCCGCTCGCGCCGGGCGTACTCCGCATCAGGTCCACTCCCTCGACGACTATCGTGCCCTCGTACCCGAACCCGGCGACCTGCCGCGCCAGCGGCCTGAGCGCCGCGGCCCTGGCGTCCTTCTTCACCCGACCCACCGTGATGTGTGGCTGGAACGGCCTGAGCTCGGGCGCGAATCCGAACCCCGCCAGGGCGCGCTCGACGTCGTTGGCCAGCAGCTCGAGCGCCGGATGCCGCTCCACGCCGACCCACAGCACCCGCGGCTGTTCCAGGGAGGGAAACGCACCGAACCCGCCGAGGCTGAGGTCGAACGGCTTGACCCCCGCCAGCGCCGGGGCGAGCGCCGCGCCCAGGGGCACCGCGAGCGCGTCGTCCACGTCGCCCAGGAACTTCAGGGTGATGTGCAATCCGTCGCGCGCGGTCCAGCGTACCGGCAGCGTGCCCCGGGACAGACCCGACAGGGCCTCGGCCAGGGCCTGCCGTTCCGCGTCGGGCAGGTTCACCGCGACGAACAGCCGCATCCCTATCGCCCGTGCCTCACGGGCTCTAAGCTAACTGTCCCGAACGTGAAACCGGCAGTCGGCCGGCGCCGTTCTGGCCTGCGTCACCTCCAACCGGAGTCCGCCTGATGCGCGCATTGTCCGCCCTCGTGAGCACCGCCGCGCTCAGCGCGCTGGCGGCGTGCGCCGCGAACCCGCAGCCCACCCAACCTGCACCGCAGGCGGCGCCGCCCGCCGCTGGGCCGGCGCCGACTCCCGTGTCCGCACCCGCGCCCGCTCCGATCCCCGCGCCTGCCGCGGCCGCCGACTTGAGCGGTATCTGGGACTTCTCGGTGGACGCGGGCGGCCAGGTCATCCCCGGCGAGATCACCCTGCAGCGCAGCGGCCCCAGCTACTCCGGGACGGTCTCTCCCGAGGGCATGAGCCCGGCGACGATTCGCTCGGTGACGGTGCAGGGCCAGCAGATCGGGATGGTGGTCGATGCTCCGGACGGCGAGGCGGTGTTCAGCTTGACGCTGTCGGCCGACGGCCGGTCGCTCACCGGTTCGGTCAGCTACCAGGGCCAGCAGATGGGGTTCAACGCGCGGCGGCGCTGACCGGGGCCGGTCAGGCGGCGACGATGTGCTCGGCGGCCTCGGCGACCGGCACCTGAATGACGCTGAGGTCGCCCGCGTAGGCCGCGAGGCTCGCCCACCGCGCATCGGCCAGCGCCGTTTGCGCCAGCAGCGACACGCACGGAGACGCGACCACCGTGACCGGCTGCTCCGCCCAGCGCAGTGCGACGCCGAGCGCCGTGGCGGTGCGACCGGTGTCGGCCTCAATGCGGTCCTGCGCGTACAGGCTCCAGCGCGCCCGCTCGCGGCCGTCGGTGGGCGCCGGGCCGTACTCCGGGCCCGTCAACAGCACCGTCGAAACCCCGGAGCGCGCCACCCTCCCACGCAGCGCCGGATCGGAGGTCAGCGCGCGCCACAGCCGGCCCAGCCAGTAGTCTTCCCGAACCTCACCCAGCGTGCAGCGATACCGCTCCAGCGCCACCGCGAGCATCAGCGCAAACTCCGGATGATCCGGAAGGGCCGGCCGCGGAGCGTGGGAGAAGAGTGGAGGGATCACGCGAACGGATCTGTGACCTTCACACCGCGGAACACCCGGAAGTCCCGGTCGGCCGTCAGCAGCTCCCGCACGCCGTGCTGCACGCAGAGCGCGAAGATCTGGGCGTCGAACACCTGGTCGCCCGTGGCGCCGCTGTCGGCGAGCACCTCGCGCAGGACCGTCAGGTGACGCCCTGTGGGTACCAGGAGCTGCACCGAGGGCGCCGCGAGCAGAGTCTCGAGGTTATCGAGGGCCTCCGATGCCGGAGTGACCGGCCGGTACACGCTGTGGTGCGTCACGACGCGCAGGTACTCCCCGAGGCAGGGCCACGGGACGGCCCACGGCGCCGCGCCCCGGACCAGTCCGCGCATAAGTGCCAGGGCCGCCTGGTGCTGCGGCGCTTCGGCTCGCTGCGCGTACACGAGGATGTTGGTATCAACCGCGATCATCCGAGTCGTCCTGCGCCAGGTACTCGTTCAGCTTCGCCCGACTGCTCAGGATCTCGTCGGGGATGAGCTGCCGGCCGCCCTCGGTCACCCGCCACCGGAATACGTAGGGGGCCTGCTTCCCGCCGCCCAGGTAGGCCTGAATCGCGCGCAGCATCACGTCGCGCATGGCTACCCCCTCGTCCGCGGCCCGCTCCTTGAGGCGCCGGTAGAGCACGTCCGGAAGGTCGAACGAGGTCCGCATATGCGCCAGCATAGCACTTTTCAGCATATTTATGCAACTCCGGTGGCCTTGGGCGGGCCGGCCTGCCGAGCCCGGTCGAAGGTCCGGTACTGGATCGCCTCGCTCACGTGCGGCCGCTCGACCGCGGCGGCACCGGACAGGTCGGCGATGGTGCGGGCGATCTTGAGGGTGCGGTGGTACCCCCGGGCCGACAGGCCCAGCCGGGCGATGGCGCTCCTCAGGAGAGCGTCGGCCCCGTCCGCGAGGCGGCAATGCTCACGCAGGTCGCGCGGGGCCATGTGGGCGTTGGCGTGGACCAGCCGGCGACCGGCGAAGCGCTCCTGCTGGATCCGCCGGGCGCGGGCGACCCGCTCGCGAATGGCGGCACTGGGTTCGGCGGGGCGGTGGTCGGCCAGATCGCGCCACCGCACGGCCGGTACCTCGAGATGCAGGTCGATGCGGTCGAGGAGCGGCCCGCTGACCCGGGAGAGGTATTGGCGCACCACGGACCCGGAGCACGTGCAGGCACGCAGTGGGTCGCCGTGATGGCCGCAGGGACACGGGTTCATCGCGGCGGCGAGGGTGACCCGCGCGGGGAAGGTCAACGTCGTAGCGGCCCGTGCCAGCGTGACCGCGCCGTCTTCGAGCGGCTGGCGCAGCACCTCGAGCACGTTCTTCCGGAATTCGGGCAGCTCGTCGAGGAACAGCACGCCGTTGTGCGCGAGGCTCACCTCGCCCGGCCGCGGCCAGCTGCCACCGCCGATCAGTCCCGCGTCGGAGATGGTGTGGTGTGGCGCCCGGAACGGGCGCCGGGTCAGCAGGGCTTCGCCCGCCGGCAGCACGCCGGCGACCGAGTGCACCTTGGTGGTCTCGAGCGCCTCGGCCAGGCTCATCGCTGGCAGGATCGTCGGCAGCCGTCGCGCGAGCATGGTCTTGCCGCTGCCCGGCGGCCCAACCATGAGCACATTGTGGGCGCCGGCCGCCGCGACTTCGAGCGCGCGCTTGGCGTGCTCCTGCCCTTTCACGTCGCCGAAGTCCACGTCGTCCGTCGCCGGGCCACCGAACAGGGCGGCCACGTCCACGGACGCGCGGGGCAGCCCACCACCACCGTCCAGGTGCCGCACCACCTCGGCCAGCGAAGTGGCGCCCCGCACGTCGAGCCCCTGCACCACCGCGGCCTCGCGCACGTTGGCCGCGGGCAGGATCAGCCCGATGCACCCGGCGCGCTCCGCGGCGACCGCCGCCGAAAGCGCGCCCCGCACCGGCCGGACCTCGCCGTCCAGACCCAGCTCCCCGAGCACGAGCCAGCCCGCCAGCCGTTCCGGGTCGACCTGGCCGGTCGCGGCGAGCACGCCCAGCGCGATGGGCAGATCGAACGCCGATCCTTCCTTTCGAATGTCGGCGGGCGCGAGGTTGACGGTGATGCGGCGAAGCGGGAACTCGTAGCCGGCGTTCTGGATCGCGGCGTTGACCCGTTCGCGACCCTCCTTTACGGCACCGTGTGGGAGCCCCACGGTAGCGAAGGTGGGCAGGCCGCCGGCCACGTCGGTCTCGACGTCCACGAGGTAGGCGTCGATGCCAAGGACCGCGGCCGAGGCGATGCGCGCGAGCACCCGCCTACGCTACGCAACCGGGCAGGGCCCCCTGTAACCGAAACAGCGGCAGGCGGGCGCGAAGCTGTGCGATCCCGTTACAGCTCCTTCCACATGCGCAGCGCGAACACGTTGTCTTCGCCGTCCTCGAAGTCGGCGAGCCACAGCTCGCGCCGGGCCTCGCGGTGCACGGCGTGCGGCGCCGAGCGGAACGCGATGCCCCGCCCGCGCAGCGCTTCATGCGCCGCCTGAATGTCCGGGACGTCGAAGTAGAGCACCGAGGCCGGGTGGTCGAACTCCTTCTCGCTGGAGACCGTCGTGAGGTACAGCCACACGTCGCCGGCCAGGAAGAACGCGAGCCCCGGGGCCCGGAACAGGAACGGCAGCCCAAGCCGGTCCTTGTAGGTGGCGATCGCCCGGTCCACGTCCCGTACCCGCACGGCGATCTGCCCGATCTTCGACAGGGCGAACTGGTCCGCCATGGTCCCCTCCCGCGCCGGCCGGCGCACCGCTATGTTTAGTTAGTATGGCTAACAGTTAGCCTAGCTAACTATTGTGCATGACGCAAGCGCCCAGGGGTGAGCTCGCCAACCGCCTCCACTCGGCGGCCCTGCACCTGCTCCGGCGGCTCCGGGCCCAGGACGCGGCGAGCGGGTTGTCGGGGCCACAGGCCAGCGCCCTCAGCGTCATCGTCTACGGGGGACCGCTGACGCTGGGCGCCCTGGCCGCCGCCGAGCAGGTCCGCCCCCCAACCATCACCAAGCTGATTCGAGCCCTGGAACGCTCCGGCCTGGTGCGCCGCACCGCCGACTCGCGGGACCGTCGCCGGCAGCAGGTGGCCGCCACGGCCCGGGGCCGCAGGCTCCTCGAGGAAGGCCGGGCGCGGCGGGTAGCGGCCCTGGTCGCGGCGCTCCGCGACCTCGATGCCGGGGAGCACACCGCGCTCGAGGCCGCCGTCGGAACCCTGGAGCGGCTGTTCGGGCCGCCGTCACCATGGCTGACTCGGGACCGGGAGGATTCCGGCGTTCCAGGCCGTACGCGACCTTCCCAACGAGCCCGGCATCGCCGATGATTGAACGATCCACCGACGCCCCACGCCGGAGAGCTCCCATGCGTGCACGCCAAGCCGCCGCCCTCGCCGCCCTCGTCCTGCCGCTCGCGGCCGGGGGCTTCATCGTCGGACGGGCCTCGCGGGTCGACGGCTACGAGCTGTTCCGCTCGGTCATCTCGGTTCTGGCCAACGAGGGGATCGACAGCCTCAGCGCGGACAGCCTGTTCCGCCTGGCCTCCCGCGGCCTCGTCGCGGCGGTGGATGATCCCTACGCCGAGCTGTTCAGCCCGCAGGACTTCGCGCGCTTCAGCCGCAACACGCTGCAGAACCGCTATGGTGGCATCGGGCTGCGCATCATCCGGATGCGTGGCGCGGTGACCGTCTTCCGGATCATCCCGGGCGGTCCCGCCGGGGAGGCCGGCGTGCAGCGCGGCGACCGCATCGAGGCGGTGAACGACTCGGCGGCCACCGACTGGAGCACGGACCGCGCCTCCAACACGCTCACGGGGCCGCCGGGCACGTCGGTCCGCGTGACCTTCGGCCGGCCGCGGACCGGGGAGCGCTACACGGTCGAGCTGACCCGCCGGATCATCACCGTACAGACGGTGCCGTTCGTCGCGACGCTCGAGGGCGGCATCGGCTACATCCCCCTGCCGCGCAGCTTCAGCGATCACTCGGCCGGCGAGGTGGCCGAGGCGGCGCAGCGGTTGAGCGCGGCGGGCGCCCGCGGCCTCATCCTCGATCTGCGCGGCAACCCGGGCGGCAGCCTCGAGCAGGCCGTGGCGCTGGCGAACGTGTTCCTGTCACCGGGCCAGCCGGTGGTGCGGGTCCGGTATCGCCGCCAGGACGACACGCTGCGCGGCGATCGCGCGCCGGTGGTACGCTCCGAGTTGCCGATGGTGGTGCTGGTCGACAGCGCCTCGGCCTCGGCGTCGGAGATCGTGGCGGGCGCCCTGCAGGATTACGACCGCGCGGTGCTCATCGGCACCACCTCGTTCGGCAAGGGCCTCGTCCAGGGCGCCTACAACCTCCCCGAGGGCTGGGTGCTGCGCGTCACCACGGGTCACTGGTTCACGCCGAGCGGGCGGCTGATCCAGCGCCAGCGCGGCGACACGCTGCCCGGCGTGGTGCGTCCGGTGTTCCGCTCGCGAGCGGGTCGGACGGTGTTCGGGGGCGGCGGCATCACGCCGGACCTGGTCGCGTACGCCGACACGACCGCACCGGGCGACCGGGCCCTCAATCGCTGGCTGAACGAGCGCGGTGGCGCGATCGCACGCCAGGTGCTCGACGACTATCTGGCGGAGCTGGAACCCGAGGCCACGCCGACGTTCGTGATCGCGCCGGCCTGGCGGCAGGAGTACGTGACCCGCCTGCGCGCCGCGGGCCTGAGCGTGCCGGACTCCCTGGTCGCGGGCGGAGCCACCTTCCTGGACCGGCTGATCGACATCAACCTCTCGAATCTGGCGTTGAGCGACTCGGCGACGTTCGTCCGCACCGTGCCGCGCGATTCGCAGCTGGCCCGCGCCACGGCCCTGCTCCGTCGCGCCGGAACTCAGGCCGAGCTGTTCGCGGCACTCGATCGCACCAACCGCCAGGCGCAGCGCACGCCCTGAGCCCCGCGCCGGCGCGCGCGGGCGTCCGTGTTGACGCGGGCCGCCTCGGGTGGGCGGCCCGTGTCGCTAGATTCCCGCCCCATGTCGTGGCTCAACACGCTGCGCGAAGCCGTGAAGGGTTCGCACCGGCAGGACTACACCGAGGGGCCCATCGGGCGCTCCCTCGTGCTGCTGGCCATCCCGATGGTGCTCGAAACGGTGCTGGAGTCGGTCTTCGCGGTGGTGGACGTGTTCTTCGTGGCGCGGCTGGGCGCCGACGCCATCGCGACCGTCGCGCTCACCGAGACGATGGAAGCCGTGGTGTACGCCGTGTCGCTCGGCCTCGGCATCGGGGTCACGGCCACCGTGGCCCGTCGCATCGGCGAAAAGGACCTGGAGGGCGCCGCCCACGCCGCCATCCAGGCCATCGCGCTGGGCGTGCTCACGGCCATCCTGGTGGCCGCCGTCGGGATCACGCAGGCGCCGCGGCTGCTCGGCCTCATGGGCGGCTCGCCCGCCGTCCAGCAGCAGGGTGCGGCGTTCACCCGCGTGATCATGGGCGGCAACATCGCCGTGCTGCTGCTCTTTCTGATCAACGCGATCTTCCGCGGCGCCGGGGACGCGGCCATCGCGATGCGCTCGCTGTGGATCGCCAACGCGTTCAACATCGTGCTCGGGCCGTGTCTGATCTTCGGGTTCGGGCCGTTCCCCCGGCTCGGGCTGGTGGGCGCGGCCATCGGCACCACGACGGGCCGCTCGATCGGCGTGCTGTACCAGCTCAGTCAACTGGCCCGGCGGGACGGCCGGATCGTGATCCGCGCCGAGCACCTGGGCATCCGGTGGGACCTGATGGGGCGGCTGCTGCGCCTGTCGGGCGCGGGCATTTTCCAGATGCTGGTGGGCATGACCAGCTGGATCGGCCTGGTGCGGGTGATCTCCGGCTTCGGAAGCCTGGCGCTGGCGGGCTACCTGATCGCGATCCGGGTGGTCGTATTCGCGCTGCTCCCTTCGTGGGGGATGTCGAACGCGGCGGCGACGATGGTGGGCCAGGCGCTCGGCGCAAACAAGCCCGAGCGCGCCGAAACCTCGGTGTGGATGGCGGCGCGCTATAACGCCATGGTCCAGGGCGCGATCGGCCTCCTGTTTCTGGCGTTCGCGCCGATCATCGTGCGCCTCTTCACCCGGGACCCCGCCATCGCGCCCTACGGCGTGGCCTGCCTGCGGATCGTCGCGGTCGGGTTCGCGTTCTATGCCTGCGGCATGGTCGTGAGCAACGCCTTTAACGGTGCGGGCGATGCCTGGACCCCGACCTGGCTGAACCTCGTCTTCTTCTGGCTGCTGGAAATCCCGCTGGCCTGGGCGCTGGCCCGGCCGCTCGGCTGGGGCCCCGCCGGCGTGTTCACCGCCATCACCGTGGCGTTCTCGGCGTTCGCGGTGGCCAGCATGGTGGTGTTCCGGCGCGGCCGCTGGAAAACACGGGTCGTCTAGCCCTTCTTCACCTCGACCCGGAACAGCTTCGTCGCCATCCAGAAGACGAGGACGGTGAGGATCAGGAAATCCATCGTGACGCCGAGGATCTCGCCGATCTGGATGGCGTTGTCGCCCCGCAGCGGGATCCGCCAGGCCCGCCACTCGCCGCCGGGCGTCACCGAGCCGACGATCGGCATGAAGAACCCGGAGACTAGGGTTCCTACGAGCTTCGAGACCGCACCGCCGACCACGACGCCGATCGCGAGCGCGATCGCGTTGGTTTCGACCAGGAACCTTCTGAGTTGCGCGGTGAGGGGCTCGGCCATGGCGGCCTCCCGGGTGGAAGGTGACGGGGAAGGGTGGCGGTGACGGCCCGACGGCGCACAAATTTGGGGGTAATGGCAGACCCTGTGCAATTCGACCGCGCAGCGCTGGCGCGGGTGCAGCACATCGGCGGAGCCGGGCTGGTTCGGCAACTCGTCGAGACGTTCGTGGCGCATGCGCCGACACGGCTCGAGAGCGTGCGCACCGCCGCCGCAGGTGGCGACTGGGCTGAGGTGGGACGCGCGGCGCACGCATTGAAGGGGAGCGCCGGGAACGTGGGTGCCCTGGCCCTGATGGCCGCGGCGGGCCGGCTCGAGGCCGCCTGCGCGGCCGGGGAGGGCGTCCCCGAGCTGGTGCCGCCGGTCGAGGCGGCCTGGGCCGACGCGCGGGAGCACCTCCGCGGCGTGGTGGAAGCGCTGGATTCATGAAACGCATCGTGGTGATCGAGGACAATCCCGACAACCGGCTCCTGCTGCGCGCGATCCTCGAACACCGCTTTACCATCGAAGAGTACGAGACCGGCACGGACGGCCTCGCCGGGGTCGAACGCGGCGGTGCGGACCTGGTATTGTGCGACGTGTCGCTGCCGGGCATCGACGGCATCGAAGTCGTCCGGCGCCTCAAGGCCAACCCCGCCACGGTGCGCATCCCGGTGGTCGCCCTCACGGCGCACGCGATGGACGGGGACCGCGACCGGTTCCTCGCGGCCGGGTTCGACGACTACCTCACCAAGCCGATCGTGGACGAGCAGCTGCTGTTCGCGGCCATCGAACGGCTGGCCGGGGGGGGGGGGGGGGGACGTGGGGCCCGCGTTCCGCTCGCGCATCACCCTGGGCATGGGCGTGGTGGTCGGGCTGCTGGTGCCGATCGGGGTCGCGGGGCGGGACACGCGGTTCGTGCTGGAAGCCGGGGTCGGGCTCGGGGTGCTCGCCGCGCTCATCGCCGGGCTGGTCCTGCACCGGGCCGTCCGGCGGCTGGGGGATGCGCGGCGCGCCGCGGGCGACAGCGAGGCCCGGATCCGCGCCATCCTGAACGCGGTCCACGACGCCATCATCGTGATCGACGAGCACGGGCGCATCTTCGGCGCGAACCCGGCGGCCGAGACGATGTTCGGCTGGACCGAGGCCGAGCTGCAGACGCAGTCGGTGTCGGCGCTGATGCCGGCGCCGTTCAGCGCCGAGCACGACGGGTACATCGCGACCTATTGCCGCACCAGGGAGCCGAGGATCATCGGCAAGGTCCGCGAGGTCGAGGGCCGCCGGCGCGACGGGACGCTGTTTCCCCTGGAGCTGACGGTGGATGAGGTCCGCCTCCAGGGCGGGGCGCTGATGTTCACCGGCGTGCTGCGCGACCTCACCGAACGCCACCTGCTCGAGACCGAGCGCGAGCACAGCGTGCTGCGGTACGAGAGCGTGGTGGGCCTGCTCGCCGAGGGCATCGTGGTACAGGACGTCAACGGCAAGATCGTGGACTGCAATCCCGCCGCCGAGCTGATTCTGGGCCTGACGCGCGAACGCGTGCTGCAGCTGGCCGACGAGAACTTCACGTGGAGCGGCATCCACGAGGACAACAGCGTGTTCACCAAGGAGGACCATCCGGCCCTCCGGACCCTGCGGACCGGGCTGCCGGTCCGGAACGTCGTGTTCGGTCTGCCGCGGCGGACCGGCCTGCGGTGGCTGCTGATAAACTCGGCCCCGATGCGCGACAAGCGCGGCCGGGTGGTGGGCGTCGTCAGCAGCTTTTCGGACATCACGCGGCGCAAGGACGCCGAGCGGCGGATGCGCGAGAGCGAGGAGCGGCTGCGCGACTTCCTCGACAGCGCCGGCGATCTCATCGTGAGCACCGACCCGGACGGCCGCATCGTGTTCGCGAACCGCGCGTGGCGCGAGACGCTCGGCTATCTCGCGGACGACCAGGTGATCGGCCGCCCGCTGCTCGACTTCCTGGCCCCGGACTGCCTCGAGGCCTGTCAGGTCTCGTTCGCCCGCGTCCTGTCGGGAGAACGCGTCCGCGACATCGAGGCCACGTTCGTGTCGAAGGACGGCCATCGCATCCAGGTCTCCGGAACCAGCAACGCGCGGATGGAGGACGGCCGGGCCGTGGCGGCCCGCAGCATCTTCCGCGACGTCACGGAGCTGCGAGCGGCGCTCGAGATGCTGAAGGAGGCGCGCAACGCCGCCGAGCAGGGCAACCGGGCCAAGAGCGAGTTCCTGGCCAACATGAGCCACGAGCTGCGCACGCCGCTCAACTCCGTCATCGGGTTCGCGAACGTCCTGCTGAAGAACAAGACCGGCAATCTCATCGCGCAGGACGTGCAGTTCCTGCAGCGCATCCAGGAGAACGGCCGGCACCTGCTGGCGCTGATCAACACCATCCTCGATCTCTCGAAGATCGAGGCCGGCCGGATGGAGCTGCATCTCGCCGACGTGGCGCTGGAGCAGTTCGTCCCGGAAACCCTGGCGCTGCTCCAGGGACAGGTCGAAGGACGCCCGGTCCAGCTGCGCACCGAGGTACCGCCGGGTCTGGGCACGCTGCGGACCGACGCCGGCAAGCTCAAGCAGGTGCTCATCAACCTCGTGGGCAACGCGTTGAAGTTCACCGAGCGCGGCAGCGTCACGGTGCGGGTGGTGGGAGGCCCCGGCGGCGCGCCGGACCGGATCGAGGTGCAGGATACCGGCATCGGGATTCCAACCGAGCGCCAGCAGGCCGTGTTCGTGGCGTTCCAGCAGGCCGACAACACCACGTCGCGCCGGTTCGGCGGGACCGGCCTTGGCCTCACCATCACCCGCTCCCTGCTCGACCTGCTGGGCTACGGCGTCTCGCTCGAGAGCGAGGTCGGCGTGGGGTCGACGTTCCGCGTGCATTTCCGGGGCGTGCAGCCGCGGGTCGTCGGGCCGGGCCCGGCCGAGGAGGGGTCCGATTCCGCGCCGGCGGACCTCGCGGGTCGGCCGGTGGTGCTGGTCATCGACGACGACCCGGACGCGCGGCTGCTGCTGACCCAGTACGTGCGCGATGCCGGGTGCGCGGTGGTCACGGCGAACGGCGGGGCGAGCGGCCTCAAGCTCGCCCGCGAGCACCGGCCCGTGCTGATCACCCTGGACGTCATGATGCCGCAGATGAACGGGCTCGAAGTGCTGGAAGCGCTGCAGGCCGACCCCGTCACGGCGTCCATCCCGGTGGCGATCGTGAGCATCGTCGGGACCGACCAGCGGGAAACCGCGACGGGCGCCGTGGCGCTGATCGACAAGCCGGTGAGCCGCGAGGACATCGAGGCGGTGTTGCGCGAATACGCCCGGCCCGACCTCTCGGCCGACTTGAAGGAGTCGCTGCGGCCGGTCGTGCGTCGCTACAAGACCGGAGGGAGGGGCGGCTCTCCCCGCTGACTCCCCCGCCCCGGAGCCGCGACGGGAAACGAACCCGTCGCCATTCCCGCGGGCCGCTCGCGGCCGCGGAACCGCTCATAATGATCGCGCCGCACGGCTCGGATCTCCCGGCGGATCCGATCGCCACTCACGCCGTAACTCGCCAGAACCCGCGCAAACACCTCGATGGACGTCTCGAACTCCTCCGGGACGACCTCTGTGGCGCCCAGGCGCTGCAGCTCGTCGATGGCCAGCACGTACCGGGTCCGGACCACGATGTGCAAAGCCGGATTGAGGCGCCGCGCCGTGGCGACCGCGCGCCGCTCGACCTCCGGCGATGCCACGGCGATCACAAGCACCTTGGCGTGCGTGATTCCGACGTGCTCGAGCACGTCGGCCCGCGCGCCGTCGCCGAAGTAGATGCGCTCGCCGGACGCCCGCGCGCGGCGCACCACGGTGCCGTTCTCCTCAAGCACGACGTACGCAATTCCGACCCCCCGGAGCGCCCGGACCACGTTGCGGCCGTTGAGACCGTAGCCGACCACGATGGTGTGGTTCGTCAGCGCCTGCAGCTCGGTGGACTCATCGGCGGCGATGTCGTGGGTCCGCGTGCCAAGCAGGCGCATGAGCCGCTCGGCGACCGCGTGCGACGAGGCGACAAGCAGGGGCGCCGCCAGCATGGACAGCACGGCCGCCGCCAGGAACAGCTGGAACGTCCCCTCGTCGAGCAGCCCCAGCGGACGGCCGGCGGCCGCGAGCACGAAGGAGAACTCGCCAACCTGTGCGAGCCCGAGGCCGCCCCGCACCGCCGCCGTCATCGAGCGGCCGATCCACCGGATCACCAGGGCCGCGATCAGCACCTTCAGCAGGATCACGGCCGCCGTGACCCCGCCGACCAGGAGCGGCCGCTCGATCACGCCACCCAGATCGAGCAGCATGCCCACCGCCGTGAAGAAGATGCCGCTGAACACGTCGCGGAACGGCAGCACGTCGGACAGCGCCTGGAGGCCGTACTCGGACTCACTGACGACCAACCCGGCGAGGAACGCGCCGAGCGCGAGCGAGAGCCCGAAGCGGCTCGTGATATAGGCCGAGCCCAGGCCGAAGACAACGATGCAGAGGGTGAAGATCTCGCGGTTCCGCAGGCCCACGATCCGGTTCAGGATCCGCGGCACGGCGACCAGCCCGCCGGCGACGATCGCGCCCACGACCAGCAGGCTGATGCCGATCTCGCGGATCAGGGTCCCCGGCGCCGCGCCCGTGCCGGCCAGCAGCGGGAGCAGGAGCATCAGCGGGACGACGCAGAGGTCCTGGAACAACAGGATCCCGACCGCGACCCGGCCGTGCGGGGTGTCGAGCTCGGTCCGGTCGTTGTAGACCTTGAGCACGATCGCCGTGGACGACATCGCGACCAGGGCCCCGGCGAACACGGCGCGCCCGGGGCTCGCGTGCAGGAGCGCGGCGACGGCGGCCGTCGCCGCCATAGTGCCCAGCACCTGCCCCCCGCCGCCCAGCACCACCTCGCGCCCGAGCTTGAGGACACGCGACAGCGACAGCTCGAGCCCGACGGTGAACAGCAGCAGGACCGCGCCCACCTCGGCCAGCTGGCTCACCGCTTCGGTCTCGCCGATCAGGCCGAAACCGTGCGGGCCGATGACGATGCCGGTGAGCAGGAAGCCGACCACCGACGGAATGCGCAGGCGATGCGCGGCGATGACCACGGGGATCGCGACCGCGACCAGGATGACGAGGTCGCGCAGCAGGGGCATGTCGTGCATGGGCTTTAAGGTGGCGCCCGCACCGCCCGCGCGGAAGCATTAGGTTGCACCGATGCATCCCGCCCACCGCACCCACGGCTTCACCGAATCCGTCATCCGGGGGATGACGCGGCTCGCCAACGAGCACGGCGCCATCAATCTCGCCCAGGGCTTCCCCAACTTCCCCTGCCCCGACGTCTTGAAGGACGCGGCGGCCCGTGCGATCCGAGCGGACGTCAACCAGTACGCCATCACCTGGGGCGCCAAGCGGCTGCGCGACGCGCTCGCCGTGAAGTACGCCGAGTGGTACGGGCTCGCGGCGGACCCCGAGACCGAGATCACGGTAACCTGCGGCGCCACCGAGGCGATGGCCGCGACGCTCCTCGCGATCGTGGACCCCGGCGACGAGGTCATCGTGTTCGAGCCGTTCTACGAGAACTACGGCCCCGACGCGATCCTTTGCGGCGCCGCGCCGGTGTTCGTGCCGATTGCCGCCGACGGGCCGCTCGACCTCGCTCGCGTGGCCGCGGCGTTCTCGACGCGAACCCGCGCGATCATCGTGAACACACCTAACAACCCAACCGGCCGAGTGCTGTCTCGGGCCGAGCTGGGCGCCATCGCCGAGCTGTGCCGGACGCACGATGCGTGGTGCGTGACCGACGAAATCTATGAGCACATCCGCTATACCGGATCGCACCTGCCGATCGCCACGCTCGACGGCATGCGCGATCGGACGATCACCATCAGCGGCGCGTCCAAGACGTTCAGCATCACGGGCTGGCGCATCGGCACCATCATCGCGCCCCCCGACGTCACGGGCGCGATCCGCAAGGTGCACGATTTTCTCACGGTGGGCGCGCCGGCGCCGCTGCAGGAGGCGGTCGCGGAGGCGCTGCTCATGCTGGGGCGGGACTACTACGAGAAGCTGGCGGCCGACTATCGGGCGCGCCGCGACCGGCTGGTGGGCGGGCTGCAGCGAGCCGGGTTCCGGTGCGCGAGCCCGGAAGGCGCGTATTACGTTCTCGCCGACTTCACCGCGCTCAGCGATTTGCCGGACGACCAGTTCGCCGAATGGCTGACGCGCGAGGTGGGCGTGGCGCCCGTGCCGGGATCGAGCTTCTTCAGCCGGCCCGAGCTGGGGCGGCGCCTGGTGCGGTTCGCCTTCTGCAAGACCCCGGAGGTTCTGGACGCCGCCGTAGAGCGCCTGGCCACGGTGCCGGCATCATCCCGCGCGCGTTGAGTTCTCGAAGCACGGCTGCGAGGCCGTGAGCCAGCGCCCGGCGGCGGCGCGGCGGGAGCGACTGCAGCACGTCCACCCAGGGCTCGTCGTCACGAAGCTGGCGAGCCACCTCCCACCCGAGGTCGGTCAGGCGGAGGACTCGCCAGCGGCCGTCGAGGAAGCTGGCGCGTCGGACCAGGAGGCCGCGGCGTTCCAGCCCGGCCGTCACGCGCCACGCCGTCGTGCGGCCAATACCGAGGATGCGGGCGAGCATGGTGAGCGTTGGAAACGCCTGGGGGTGCGCCGCCAGCCAGGTGAGCGCTTGGGCCTGAGTGGGGCAGGCCGGACCGTCTGCGGGGTGCCAGAGCGTGCGCGTGCCGGCTCGAAAGAGCACGGTGAGGGCGGAGGCGAGGCGCCGTGGGTCGCTGCGGTCGACGTGACCGGGCCGCGGCTGCGTCAACATCCGATCCCCTGTGCCGCCGCGTCTTTCGAGTCTGTTCGCTTAGCGCCCATTTCGTGCGCTAAGCGCAACAATCGCGAAACGGCGTCTGGCTGACTGAGAAGACGTATCCGGCGCATGGGGGGACGGTAGGCACGGGGAATCACCGGAACGTCACAAGCCCAGCAACGAAGCCCCTCCCGGCGCTCGGCGGCTCGCTCGCCGCCAGAAGACATAGACGGGCACGCCCGCCACCAGCAGCCCCGCGCCGACCGCCGCGTTGCGCGGCTCGGACGCCACCGAGCTGATCACCACGTACAGCGCGGCAGCGACGAACAGCAGCGGCATGACCGGCCACAGCGGCGTCCGGAACGCATCCGGCGCCCCATGCCGCGCCCGGTACACGAACAACGTCGCCGCGGTGGCACCGAAGAAGATCCAGTCACCGAAGACCACGTAGTCGAGCAGCTGACCGTACCGCCTGGAGAGCGTCAACCCGACGGCCCACACGCCCTGGAGCAGGATCGCGGCACCGGGCGTGCGCCAGCGTGGATGGAGGCGCGCCAGCGAGGGGAAGAACACGCCGTCAGCCGCCATCGCCTGGTAGACCCGGGGCGACACCAGGATGACCAGGTTGAGGAACCCGAACGTCGAGCAGGCGACGCCGGCGCTGATCAGCACGCGCGCCCCCCGCCCCGCCGCGCGCTCCATCGCGTCCGCCGCCGGAGCGCTGCTTGTCGCCAGCCCCGTGGGGCCGAGCACGCGCAGGTACGCAACGTTCGCGAGCACGTAGACCAACACGACGAGCCCGGTCCCCATCAGCAGCGCCCGCGGCAGCGTCCGCCCGGCGTCCACCAGCTCCTCGGCGATGAAGTTGGCCTGTTGCCAGCCGCCGTAGGCGAACAATACGGGAACCAGCGCGACGCCCAGCGCGTACAACGTCGCGACCGCACCGACCGGCACCGGAGACGATGCCGCCGCCACCGTGGGCGGGGTCGCGCCAGCGTCGAGGCCCGCCAGCAGCCCGACCCCGATGAGGAGCGCGAGCGCCGCCAGTTTGAGCAGCGTGAACACGTTCTGCGTCCACGCCGCGGGGCGCACGCCGAAGTAGTTGACGACCGAGAGCAGCACGATGGCACCAACCGCGACCGGCGCCGCGTGCGCGGGCTCGACTCCCACCAGCGCCAGGGCGTAGCGCGCGAAGGTCATCGCGACGGCGGCCATCGCGCCCGTGGCGACCACGAACAGGAGCGCCCACCCATAGAGGAAGGCCGGCAGGCCGCCGAACGCGTCGCGCAGGTACACATAACCGCCGCCCGCCCGCGGGAACCGATGCCCCAGCTCGGCATAGCAGAACGCACCGGCCACGGCGATCACCCCGCCCAGGACCCACGCGCCCAGCGTGAGCGGCCCGGTCGCAACGCGCTGCGCGACCTCCGCCGGGTTGAGGAAGATGCCCGAGCCGATGATGCCGCCCACCACGGCCATGGTCGCCGAGAAGGGACCAAGGCGGCGCGCGTACCCGGTGCTCAGGAGGGCACAATCTGGCCGCGTATCTCGCCGTTCGGCCTGCCGGTGGTGTGCACGTTCACGTAGGCGCCCGCGGTGCGCAGCAGGGTGAGCAGGGAGTTCATCGGCACCGGCGCGATGCCGGCGGGCGTGATACGCCCGACGGCGAGCACCTCGCTGGCAATGGGCGGCGTGCCGGGCGCGTTGGCGTACAGGGTCAGCAGGATGGTACCGATCGCGCCGGGCTGGCCCTGGTACAGCCGCGCCGCCGTGACGCCGGTGATGTTCTGCACGGTCAGCGAGAACTCGACCGTGCCGTCCGCCAGGATCGTGAACGCGGCCGAGCCGGCGGCGCTCGTGACCACGGGAGGCACTTCGTCCTGCCCGCTCAGGATCGCGAGCGCACGCTCACCCGTAGGGCCGGTGTCGGAGCAGCCGGCGGCCAGTACCAGGCCCGCCGTCGCCAGGAGGCGCCGCATCGGCGCCAATCTAACGCGCGGCGATCCAGTACGAGACCTTGATCGCGAAGAAGCTGTCGCCGTCGGCCGAGAGACCGTCGAACAGGTCGCCCACGCGGACCCGCGCGCCCGGCACACCGGTGCCGGCCCGGTTCTGCTGCCACACCAGGAAGAGCGTAGACCCCGGTCGCCACTCCCATCGGAGCACGGCATTGCTGCGCATGCTGACCAGGTTGAAGTCCCGCGCCGGGATCTGCACGCTCGCGGGCCGGGTCAGGTCTTCCCTGTAGATCAGGAGCCGCGAGCTGCCCGGCTGGTCCAGCTCGCCGTGGCGGGAGAAGCGCCCGCTCGCGAGGAACGGCTCGGCGTACAGCTCGAGCGTGAGGTCCGGGGTCATTGAGTAGTTGAAACGGATCGGTGCCGACCACTGGTTTTGCGCCACCGTGGCGAACACGTAGCGCCGGCCGAACGTGCCCGTCGCCGCGGAGTCCGTCGCCACCAGGACGAACTGCCGGGGGTTACGGTCGTAGAGATAGTTGGGGCCCACACTGAACGACCAGCGCGGCGCGGGCCGCAGCCCGACGCTGCCGCTGAACCGGTACGTGAGCCCCCCGAACTGGTTCTCCCCGTAGTAAACGCGGGCGCTCCAGGTATTCCGGTCGGCGAAGTTGGAGCGCACCTGCGCGATCGTGACCCAGGAGCGCGGCGTTCCCATGGACGGGCCGCCGCGCGTCAGGCGCTCATCCTGGCCGGGATGATCCACCCAACCTGTCAGGAAGGTCTGCAGTCGGTTGAGCCAGGTGAGGCTCACGTCGATCCGGGTGAAGCTGAATTGCCGCACCCAGCCGTAGTTCCACTCACCGAAGCTCTGGAGCTGGACGTTGTAGCTTCGGAACACCCTGCCCGGCTGGGTTTCGCGATAGGTCAGGCTGCCGCCCGTGATCACCCCGTCGGACGTCGACAGGCGGCCGGCGTCGTTGACCTCGAAGCCCGGTGATTCGGCGCCCAGCTCGATGTCCCAGAGCCAGTGTCGCCCGTTGTTCTTGGAGGCGGACAGCCCCGCCACGTAGCCCGACAGCGATTGCCGCGACGAATCCACGCGGACGTAGTCCTGGTCGGGCCGCTGGTAGTAGCGGCGGCTCGAGAGCTGCTGGCGCAGGATCACAGCGCTGTCGCCCGCGATGTGGCTGAACCCCGCGTAGCCGCCGAGTGAGTAGGTGCCGCGTGCGAGCCGCAGGTTCCAGTCCACGCCGCCGGAGTATGCATGCCGGGCCAGCACCGCGCGCAGCGGGCTGTCGCCGACGTCGCGGCGCACGCCGGTGAGAATCAGGCCCACCGTTGACGCGTTCGGGCCGAACTCCTGCTGGAGCCGGAGCACGCCGAATCCCGTCGGCGGCGCGACCTCGACATCCGTCGTCCGCCCGCTCGCCACGTCGTAGCTGCGGGCGAGCTCGCGTGCCGTGACGGCGAACAGACTGCCGATCGACAGCCCCGACGCCAGGCGCCCCGTGAGCTTCGTCGCGCCCAGGATCGTGCTGGCGCGTGGGCTGTCCACGTAGTCCCCCGACGCGCCGGCCGGTACGCCGCCGATGCGCCGCGAGTAGAAGTAGTTCGCGCCGCTGCCGCGCAACAAGTCGCTGCGCTCCGTGAAGAACGGCCGGCGCTCGTCGAAGAAAACCTCGAAATCGCTGAGGTTCACCACCGCCGGGTCGGCCTCCACCTGGCCGAAGTCCGGATTGGCCGTCGCCTCGATCGTGATGGCGGGCCCGAGACCCATTTTCACGTCGGCCCCGATCCGCGCCTCGGCGGTACGGCCGTCGGGGTTGAACGGGTTCGCCGGATCGGCGCCGCTGGTCACCGTCGCGTTGCCGGCGACGTACGGCAGGACCTCGAGCCGGCGCGGCGGCCGGATGCCCTCGATGCCCACCAGCGTCCCCATGCGCGACGACCACGCCGTCGTGTTGCGCGGAACCGGGATCCAGAACACATCCTCGCTCCGCGACGGAATCCACCGGTCGATGTTGAGGCCCCACACCTGCGTCGGCTGGTCGCGGAACCGCAGCTGTGAGAACGGAATGCGCATTTCCGCCGTCCAGCCCAGGGAGTCCACCACGGCGTGCGCACTCCACACCGGGTTGAACGTCATGTCGAGGTCGAACTCGTTGTCGGAGGGGTGGTACCAGTCCATCCGGACCCCCGACGCCGTCACGCCGAACGAGTACGCCGTCCGGCGGTCGAGATAGGTGTCGAGCGAGACCCAGACGTGCTCCGACTGGCTGAGCCCGACCCGTCGCGGCGGCTCACGTTGCGCTGGATCGCCGCCGGGTTGTCCGCGAAGCACCGGATCGCGACGTACACCGCGTCGTCGTCATAGAGGAAGGCGACCTCGGTGCGCTCCCGCGGCGCGGCGCCCTCGACCGGGTCCTTCTGGATGAAGTCCGAGAAAAACGCTGCCTGCCGCCACACGGCGTCGTCCAGCCGCCCGTCGAGCGAGGGCGACGCGCCCTGGAGCCGGCGCGCGTACGCTACCTTGGTGGACGGCTCCGGATACGGCGACGCGGCCGGCGCGGCGGGCGTGGACGCGGGCGGGGCGGCGGTCTGGGCCTGGAGGCTACCCCCCGCGACGAACAGGGCGGCCGCCACGGCGGCGCGCGCGCGAACCACTACTGGGTTCTCCGGGCCAGCAGGGCCAGCACCCGGTTGCGCTCATGGTCCGAACCGAGGTCGTCGGCCGCGCGCAGCAGAGCCTCCCGCGCCTGCGGGTTGCCGCCAAAGCGGCGGGCGACCTGCACCAGCAGCTCGGCCTTCTCGTAGTCGCTGCCGATCCGCTGCGCGCACACGTCCGCCACCAGCTCGGCCGAGGCGTCCGCGCGCGCGACCAGCGCACTCAGCACCCGCCGCTTCTCGGAATCGGAGCTCATGGTGCTCACGGCCCGGAAGAACGCCACCCGGCGGTCCGCGCCGATCGCATTGGAGCGCAGGTAGCCGAGCAGCAGCTCGGCCTTCTCGTAGTCCGAGCTCATCTCGCCGGCGGAGCGCAGCACGCTCTCGGCGGCACGGGCGGTGAGCCCCTGGCGCTGGAGTGCCGCCGACAGCACGCGCCGGCGCTCGTGGTCGCTCGACATGCTGCTGGCCGCGTCCACCATCGCCTCCTGCACTTCCGCGTCGAGCGTCTGGCCGGACATCGCGATCAGCAACTCGGCCTTTTCGTAGTCGGAGCTCATCCGCCCCGCCGTGCGCAGGAGGCTCATCCGTGCGGCCGCCGAAAGACCCGGACGGCTGAGGGCCACCGTCAGCACCCGCCGCCGCTCGTAGTCGCTGGACATGCCGCCGGCGGCCTCGACCATCGCGTTCTGCGCGTCGCCGTCGAGCCGCAGCCGCTGCGCCACCGCGATCAACAGCTCGGCGCGCTCGTAGTCGGAGCTCATGGTGAGCGCCAGCCGCGCGACGCGGGCGGCTTCCGCCGCCGGGATCCGGACGCTGTCGATCAGCGCCTGGAGCACGACGCGCCTGGCGTAGTCGGAGGCGGTGGCGTCGGCCAGTGCCAACGCGCTGTCGAGCCCGCCGGCGCGGTACGCGCGCATCGTCCGCGGCACCGCGTTGTAGCCCGAGCGCGCGAACGCGACGCGCAGGCTCGTCGCCAGCCACGCGCGCAGCTCGGCCGTCTCGGGCGTCACGTCGCCGTCCACCCGCCACACGCGCCGCAGCTGACCGTCGCGCCACGATGCTTCGAACCGCCGCTCGGGCCCGCCGCCGTCCTGCGTCAGCCGCACCAGGCCGTCCCGCGGCACGGTGGCCACGTCCGACTCGTCGTCCGTGAACCGCACCTCGCCGAAGATCCGGATCTCCAGCCGGCAGTCGCCGCGCCCGATCGTGATCGTCACGCGCCGCGCATGGTCCGCGTCGCTGACGCTGTTGGTGTGGCTCGAGGTGGTCCGCCGCGAGAGGTCGAAGCATGGTTCCTGCGACGCGCGGCGCGCGACGGCGAGCGCTGCCGGCGCCGGCTCCGCCCCGACGACGGTGGCACCGGAGCCCATGGCCGGGGCCGGCGTCGCCACCACCACCCTCGCATCCGCCGTCTGCGCAGGGGCGCCCGGTGCCGCGGCCCCGAGCGGCAGCACCGCGGCCAGGCCGGCACACCACACCGCGCGGGCCGCGCGGCGCGAGGACCGGGCGACGTGCGCCCGCGAATCGTCGAGCACCGCGAGCAGCCGGCCGGTGAGCTGGCTCGGCCGGGCCATCGCCACGGTGGCCCCCGCCGTGATGAACGGGGAGCGCAGCCCGCGCGCGACCTCGAGCAGATGCGACGCGTAGTCCGAGGGCCTGGCACCGCTCGCCAGCACCGCATCGTCGCACGCCAGCTCCTGCTCGTCGCGGAGCCGCCGCGCCGCCATCCAGGCCAGCGGGTTGAACCAGTGCAGGGCGCAGATCAGCGCCGCCATCAACCGCGCCGTCCAGTCGCCGCGCCGCACGTGCGCCAGCTCGTGCAACAACACTTCCCGGCGGCGGGCCGCCGGCCACGAGCGCGCCACGGCCGGGAGCAGCACCACGGGCCGGAGCGCACCCCACGTCATCGGCATCGCCGGGCCGTCCCACGTGACCACCTTCACCCGGCGCGACAGACCGAGCCGCTCCGCGAGCTCGTCGGCCTCGTCGGCCAACGCGTCACCATCAGCGGGCTGGGCGGCGCACCCGAGCACATGGGTACGCAGCACACCCACCGCAAAGGCGACGGCCACCACCACGAACCCGAACAGCCACAGCATCAACGCGCGAACCGGCCACGACGTGCCACTCGGCCCGCCCACACCGCCGACCGGGGCGGCGGCCGGGGCGGCCGCGTCGGGTGCCGTGCTCGCGATCGCCACGGGGCCGCCCCCAACCGGCGCCCCCGTCGTGGCGAGCGCAATCGCCTCGGGGGCCGAACGAGCGGGCACCGGCACGTCGGCCACGACCACGGGCTCGGGCACGATCGCGAAACGGATCTGCGCAACCGGCACGGACAGACGGGGGAGCAGCGCTTCCGCGACGGGAAGAGCCAGCACTCCGGCGAACGCGGCCACCCACACCAAGTGGCGCGTCGCCGCGGCGGCGCGCCGCAGCAGCGCGGTGGCCACGAGGGCCACCACGAACAGCACCGAGGCCTTGACGGCCACGAGCAGCAGCGAGGAGAGCACCAGCGAAGGCGTGGTCATCTACCGGCCCTCCCTCCGTGCGCGCTGGATCAACGACGCCAGCTGGTCCAGCTCACCGTCGGACAGCTTGGGCGCACTCTCGTCGAGCAAAGCGGCCGCGGCGAGACCCGCCGAGCCGTCGAAGAACGTTTCCACCAGCGCTCGCAGCGCGCGCGAGCCGGCGGTCCGCCGCGGCACCGTGGGCTGAAACACGTACCGGGCGCCGTCCGCCTCGTGCCGCAGATGACCCTTCTCCTCCAGGATCCTCAGCAACGCCCGCACCCCCGAATAGCTCGGCGGGTCCGGCAGCTCGGCCAGCACTTCCGAGGCTGTGGCGAAGCCGCGGCGGTAGACAATTTCCATGATCTGGTGCTCGCGGCGGCTGAGCGGCGGTCGCGGAACGGTACCCATCAAGACCTCCCTAGTGCTAAGTTCCCAGCACTGTGCTGAAAATTTAGCACTTCCCCGGCCACGTCAACCCCGGCGTTCCAGGCCGCATCAGGACGACATCCCTTCGATGCCGCGTCGGTGTCGTCCGTTGGCCTGAGATCCTACGCGTGTAGAAGCCCGCGGTTTCGGCCGAGTGCCTGGCTCCTGGCGTTCCCGATCCAGCTCGCGCCGAGCGGCCCGGAACACGCCATGCCACATCGGGCGCGTCAGCCTGCCGGTGTTCGTGTTCTGCCGGCTAGGGTGGTAGGAGTTGATCAGGAACACGCCGTCCGGCAGCGGCGTCGCCTGCCCGTGCGCGAACACCGGGCGCATTGGCGGCGGCAGGCGATCCCACCAGCCGCTCGCCTTGAGCCAGGCGTCGTGCGCGATGCGGCCGAGCGTGACCACCACGCGCACGTCCCGCAGCGCCTCGATTTCAGCCACGAGCCAGGGGCGGCAACGGTCCAACTCGCTTCGGGTGGGCTTGTTGGCGGGCGGCGCGCAGCGCGCGGCCGCGGTGATCCAGCAGTCCGTAAGTCGCGGCCCGTCCTCGCGGGACGTCGCCGTGGGCTGGCTCGCGAACCCGAACCGGTGCAGCGCGCCGTACAGCCAGTCACCGCTCGAGTCCCCGGTGAACATCCGGCCGGTGCGATTGGCGCCGTGCGCCGCCGGCGCCAGACCCACGATGAGCAACCGGGCCGCCGGATCGCCCACGCCCGGCACAGGCCGGCCCCAGTAGTCCCAATCGCGAAACGCGCGCCGTTTCGCTCGCGCCACGGCCGCGCAGTGATGCCGCAGCCGCGGGCAGCGCGCGCACGCCACGATGCCGCGCGCCAGGGCGTCGAGTGATCGCCCGCCGGCCGCCACGCGTCTATCTTAGCGGACCACCGCTCGCCATGGAGTCGCCGTGCCCATCCTCCTGACAGAAGCCGACGTGCGCGCCTGTCTCACCATGACGGACCTGATCCCGCTGATGCGGGAGACGCTGGGCCGGTTCTCCAGCGGCGAGTGCGTCCAGCCGGTGCGTCAATCTCTTCGCATCCGCCCGGTGGGCGGGTTCTACGGGGTGATGCCCGCACACGTGCCCGGGCAGGGCCCCGGTGGCCGCGGCGGCGCGTTCGGCCTCAAGTCGGTCAGCTTCTTCCCCTCCAACGAGGGAACCGACCTGCCCACGCATCTGGCACAGATCCTCCTGCTCGACCCCGCGACCGGCGCGCTCGAGGCCGTTCTGGACGGGAGGCTGATCACGGAAATGCGCACGGCGGCCGCGTCGGCCGTATCGGTGGATGTGCTCGCGCGGCCCGACGCGTCGCGCCTAGCCTTGCTGGGCTCCGGCGTGCAGGCGCTCAGCCATCTCGAAGCGGTCGGCCTGGTGCGCGAGCTCTCCCACGTGCGGGTGTGGTCGCGCACACCCGACCACGCGCTCCAGTTCCTGCGCCATCACGGACATCTCGTGTCCTGCCCCTTCAGCGCCGTACCGAGCGCGCAGGACGCGGTCGAGCACGCCGACATCATCGTCACCGCGACCAGCGCCTCTGAGCCGATCCTCGAGGGCGCCTGGATCGCCCCCGGATCGCATCTGTGCGTCGTGGGCAGCTCCAGCCCGATGAAGCGGGAGGTGGACGCCGAAATGGTGGCCCGCGCGCGCGTGTGGGTGGACTCGCGCGACGCCGCGCGGGTCGAGGCCGGCGACCTGCTCCTGGCGATCAGCGAGGGACGGGTGCCGGAGGACCACGTTGTCGGCGAGCTGGGCGATGCGGTGCTCGGGCGCTCCGGCCGCCGCAGCCCCGAGGAGATCACCTTGTTCAAGAGCCTCGGCATCGGCGTCGAGGACGTCGCGACCGCCCGGCTGGTCGTGGATCGAGCGGTCCGGAAGGGCATCGGTCGGGAAATACCGCTCTAGGCAGACGATCGTTCGTCATGTAACGGCTATACCGTGATGAAACGTCTTGACACGGTCGGTGGCCAAGACATATTATCGCTTCGTATGGGCGATCCCCGTTATCCCATCGGCAGGTTCGCGCTCGACCCGAGCGTCACCGACGCCAAGCGCCAGGGCTGGATCGCCAGGCTGGACGCGACGCCCGCGAAGGTCCGAGCCGCGGTCATCGGGCTTTCGATCCCGCAGCTAGACACGCCGTACCGAGACGGTGGCTGGACACCGCGTCAAGTCGTTCACCACCTGGTGGACAGTCATTTCAACGCGCTGTGCCGCCTCAAGCTCGCGCTGACCGAGTCCAACCCGACGATCAAGCCGTACGACGAGGCGGCCTGGGCCCGTCTTTCCGACTACCGTCTCGAGCCGGTGGTGTCGCTCGCACTGCTGGACGGGGTGCACGCACGGTTCGTCGCGGTGTGGCGCGCGTGCGGCCCGGCCGACTGGACCCGCACGTTCCACCACCCCGATCACGGCAAGGACCTGTCCCTGGACTGGCTGCTGCAGTTCTACGTGTGGCACGGCGAGCATCACGTGGCGCACATCACGTCGCTGCGGGAGCGGATGGGCTGGTGAGCGTTTCACGTTCTGGTCCGAGGAGTGTTCCAGGGGAAGCCATGTTCGACCTCGATTCGACGGACCTCAGGATCCTCGCGCTGCTGCAGGAGAACGCGCGCATCTCCAACGCGGAGATCGCGCGACAGCTCGGCATGGCCCCTTCCGCCATCTTCGAGCGGATCAAGAAGCTCGAGCAGAAGGACGTGATCGCGGGGTACGAGGGCCGCCTGGCACCGAAGGCGCTGGGCCTCGGACTCCTGTGCTTCGTGTTCGTCCGGGCTGAAGAGCCGGGCGGCGCGGTCGAGACGGGTGAACGCCTCACCGCGATTCCCGAGGTGCTGGAGGTGCATCACGTGGCGGGTGAGGACTGCTACCTGGTCAAGTGCCGGGCCGCCGACACCGACGACTTTGCGCGCATTCTCCGGGAGCGCTTCAGCGCGATTCCGACCATCCGCTCGACGCGCACGACCATCGTGCTCAGCTCGTTGAAGGAAACGGGGCGGCTGCCGCTGGCGCACCTGCGCTCGGAGGCGACCGATGCCGCGTGATCCCAGGGCGCGGCTGCTGCTCGCGTTCGCGGCGGTCTACGTCATCTGGGGCTCGACCTACCTCGGCATTCGCTGGGCGATCGAGACGATTCCGCCGTTCACGATGGCCGGCGTGCGGTTCCTCATCGCGGGCGGGCTGATGTACGCCTGGGCGCGGCTGCGCGGCGCGCCGAATCCGGGCGCCGCCGAGTGGCGCGCCGCGTTCATTGTCGGCGCGCTGCTGCTGCTGGGCGGCAACGGTGGCGTGGTGTGGGCGGAGACGCGCGTGCCCTCGGGTCTGGCGGCGCTGTTCGTCGGCGCGGAGCCGCTGTGGGCGGTGCTCCTGGATTGGGCGCGGCCGGGCGGTCCCCGGCCGACGGCGCTGGTGATCGTCGGGCTGCTGATCGGCTTCGGGGGCGTGGTGCTGCTGGCCGCTCCGGGCGACGCGGGCGGCGCCGATCTGCTCGGCGTGGCCGTGCTGCTCGCGGCGACGATCTCGTGGGCGGCGGGTTCGATCTACTCGCGGCAGGCGGCCGCGCCGGCCGACCCGATCATGTCCACAGGCTCCAAGATGCTGGCCGGCGGGCTCGTGCTGAGCGCCGTGGGCGCCGGCGCCGGTGAGCTCGCCGGCTTCGACGTCGGGGCCGTGTCCGCGCGCTCAGCGCTGGCCGTGCTGTACCTCATCGTGTTCGGGGCCATCGGCGGCTTTACGGCGTACATGTACCTGCTGTCGCACACGACGATCGCCAAGGCGTCGACCTACGCGTACGTGAATCCCGTCGTGGCCCTGCTGCTCGGCTGGGCGCTGGCCGGCGAAGCGCTCACGCCGCGCACCTGGCTGGCGGCGGCGGTCATCATCGGCGGCGTGGCCCTGATCAACAGCGGGCAGTTCGCCGCGGCGGGGCGGCGGCTGCTGGTGCGCGGCGGCGGAGCGCTGCGGACCGCGGTGCCCAGCCGACCCGACGGCTAGAGGGACAAAGGGGTCCTGCCCTTCCCGCCGACCCGGTGCCGCTCCCCCGGATCGCCAACCACGTTGAGTCGGATTCGGACGGCGGTTCCCCCATCGGGGCGCGGGCCAAGGGCGATCGTGCCTCCCCAACTCTCGACCATGCGCTTGGCAATCGCGAGGCCCAGGCCGCTGCCGCTGGTCGTCGTGGAGAAGCGGGGCTCGAACACCCGGGCGAGCACCTCGGGGGGAATCCCCCTGCCGTCGTCGCGCACTTCGATCAGGGCGCCCCCGTCCACGACGTGGGCCGCGACGACCACGGTCCTGGCCGCCGCGTTCCGCGCGTTCTCGCACAGGTTCACGAGCACCTCCACCAGTTCGTCGCGCCGCGCGAACACCGTCAGCCCGGGCTGCGCCTCGGCCGTCCACGCAATCGGGCCCTCGCCCACGCGGTACAGGTGCACCACGTCGCGCACCACCGCCTCGACGTCCACCGGCTCGACCGGCACCGTGTCGTTCGTGGGCAGCGCGAACCGGCTGAACGCGCGCGCGATGGCGTCGAGCCGGTCGATTTCGGCGAGGATCCGCTCGCCGGTGCCGGTCAACACCGGGCCGACGGCCCCGGGCTGGTCGCGCTGGATCCGGAGCAGGTGCTGGATGCCGAGACGGATGGGCGTGAGCGGGTTCTTGATCTCGTGGGCGACCTGCCGCGCCATCTCGCCCCACGCCAGCACGCGCTGAGCCTTCTGGCCCTTCTCGACGTCGGCCGCGGCCTGCGCCAGCGCGCCCGCGATGGGCTCGAGCTCGGTGGGCACCTCGCCGGCCGGCGGAGGGGCCTCGCCCGTACCGACGGCGAGCGCCGCCGCCCGCAACTGCTGGAGCGGTCGGGCAAGGGCGCGGGCCGCGAGCCCGGAGAGCACGAGCGCGGCCACACATCCGGCGAGGGCGGCGACCAGGACGGCGATGCCGAGGTCGGCCTCGCGGCGCCGCAACGCCGGATCGGTCAGGAACTCCGGCGCGGCGAGCACCACGGTGGCCGGCGCACGCGCGAGGAGCCGGTAGCCGATCAAGGTCGGGACCGGAGAGGCCGGCTGGTCGCTCGCGGCCTCGAGCTCGTCGCCGTAGGCGAACCTCGCGTAGACGCGTCCGTCGACGAGCCGGTCGAGCAACCCGAGGTTGAGCAGCACCGGCGCCGAGACCGCCGTGATCCGCCCGTCGACGGCCAGCGCGAGGGGCGCGTCGGACCGGCGCGCGGCGTCGGACAGCGAGACCACCGGCGTCCCGTCCGGCAGCGTGTCGGCGAGCAGGCCGGCGGCGTTCAACAGCGTGCGTTGCAGCAGCAGGGCGCGGTCACCGCGAAACTCCGTTTCGATCCGCGCGTAGCTCCACACCGCGAACGCTACGTTGGGAACCACAAAGAACGCCGCGAGACTGACCGACAGCCGCAGCCGCAGCGAGCGCCGCGCGCGGAGCCACCACGCCCGCAGCCCGGGCGCTATGGGTGCCTCGACGGCCGCGACCAGCAGCCACAGCAGGCCCAGCAGCCCGACGTCGATGGCGAGCACGAGCGCGCCGCGCTGCAGGAGCGAGGACGGTCCTCCCAGCTCGACCAGCGCGTGCGCGTGGCGCGCGCCCCCGACGAGGTCGAGCGTCCGCTCGCCGCGCGCCCGCCAGCCGTCGCGCGTCCACTCGACGCGGGGGCCGGCGGTGCCGCGCACGGCCGGCGCGAGGGCGATGTCGTACGGCGGGAACGGCCCCGTGCCCTCGCTGGTGAGGAACCGCCCGACCCGTGTCGGCGGCACCAGGCGCGACCGAGGTCCCACCGCGACCGTGAGCACCCGCCCGTCGGCGAGCGGGATCGCGGCCACGCTGTGCGGACCCGGCACCGCCGACACGTGACGCACCCGCGGCAGGCCCGCGAGCTGCGCTTCCACGGCGAGGTCGCGGACCACGTCACCCGAGAGGGTCAGCTGGCCCAGCTCGAGGCTGACTTCGCGGTCCCCGTGCCCGCTCCAGACCGCGAGCGCCGCCGGGTACCCCTGCCCGCCGAGCGCGCTGGTACGCCACAACACGAACAGGTCGCCCGCGAGGCGCGGCGGCGGGTCGAGCGGGAGCTCGAGCACCAGGCGCTCGAGCAACGCGACCGCGAGGGGATCGGTGCGCTCGCCCAGGTTCTCCAGGTCGCGGCCCGCGAGGTCCATCCGCCCTTCGGCCGCTGCGCCCCAGGTCAGGAGGGCCGCCGCGGTGCCTGCCACGATGGCGATCGTCGCGAGCACCGCGCGGAACGGCATCGGACGCAGCACGATCAGCAGCGCCGGCAACCAGAGGTACGGATACCACTCGGGCCACGCGCCCACCGGATCCCACAACCACAGGCCGGCGATCGCCGCGGTCACCGCGATGGCCCCGGCGAGCCACGGCCACCGTCCGGCGTGCACGGGCAGCTCGCGCCCCCGGACCAGCGCGGCGGCCAGCAGGACCAGCGCCGCGGCGCTCAGGGTGAGCGCACCCTGCCACACGAGCCAGAGGGTGACCGGCACGCCCTGTGCCGGCGGCGTGATGCCCCGCGCCAGGTCCTGCAGCAGATAGGGCGCCACGAGGGTGCCGAGCACGGCGATCACCCGCGTCGCGGCGGTGGGCTTCAAGCCGGCGCGCCACAGCGCGCACCCGGCGGCGGCGGCCAACAAGCCAAGCAGACCGAGCACGCCGGCCGACGAGGAGAACGGCTCGAGCAGCCCGGAGTAGTAGGTGGAAGGCCAGAAGATGGAGCCCGCCCCGAACGCTTCCTTGAGCGGAGCCCGCGCCAGGGCGATCAGAGCGGCGGCAAACGGCGTAGCCCTGAGCCAGAGGGGCAACGGCCCGCGCACCGCGGCCACGGAGGCCGCGAGCAGCAGCGCTCCCACCAGCCACAGCGCGGCGCGGCGCCACCACGCTTCCTGCGCGCTGCGCATCGCTCCCTGATCCGGTGGGATGAACCCGACCGCGAACAGGGTGTCGCCGGATCCTTGCGGCTGCACGTAGTCGAACACGTCCGGGTCGGCAGGTGCGGCGCGTGGATCGAGAAACCTCAACCCGACCCCGGTGCGTGCCTGGAACCGCTCGGCGAGGCTGGCGCCGCCCGCGGGCACGGCCTCGTCGCGGGCCACCAGGACCGCCGCGACCGCGGTGCCCACCCGCGTCTGGCGGCGCGCGACGAGCCACAGATAGAATGGGGGCGTGAGCGCCTCGAGCTCCGGCCCCCGTGGATCCAGCACCACGCGCTGGGCGCCGGCCCACGCCCAGGCCCGGTTGGACTCATCGAAGAGTACGACGCCGTGCAGCGGAGCGTCGCGCTCGAGCCCGGCGCGGAGCGCGGCGAACGCCTGGGGACCCGGCGCATCGGCGAGCGCGACGGCGTCCTCGGCCAGCCGGCGGGCGAGGGCCACGGCTCGGTCGAGCTCTCCGCCCAGGCCCCGCGAGGCACGCGTGATCGCGCGCTCCCGCACGGCGGGCCAGCTCGCGGACAACTGGTGGAGGCGCCACGTGCCGGCGAGCGCGGCGGCCGCGAGCAGGACCAGCGCGAGCGCGGCCGCGACCGACGGGCCGCGAGGCGTCCGGACGCCCGGCCGCCGCGCCGCGAGGACCGCCAGCGCGGCCAGCCACACCAGTGCGAGCGCGAGCCCGAGGCCCGGCGCCCGCATCCACTCGGCGCCCACCGCCGCGCCGGCCGCCGCCGCTGCGAGCCCGACCAGCGGCCAGCGGCTCACGCGCGCGTGACCACCACGCCGCACGCCGCGGACGCCGCTCGCAGCCCGCTACGCCTCAAGGAGCTGGCCAGCGCCGACGTGCGAGCGGCTTTTGCCCGCGCCCCGATCCTGATCATCCCGGTGGGCACCTGCGAGCACCACGGCCCGCACCTGCCGCTCGGGTGCGACACGATCGTGGTCGAGCGCCTCGCCGACGAGCTGTCGGCCGCGACGGGCGTGGTCCGTGCGCCCGCGGTCGAGTTCGGTGTCAACGACGTCGCCGCGGCGGGCAGCGCCAGCGTGCGCCGCAAGACGCTGCGGCGCTGGCTCAACGACCTCCTCGTCGACTGGGAGCGGCAGGGCATCCGTGACTTCCTCATCCTCACGATGAGCGGCCACGCCGCGCACCAGGAAGCGCTCGGGACGATCGTCACCGAGCGGGCGCGCGTGCGGGTCGTGGACATTCTCGCATTCGACCTTTCCCCGTTCCTCGACGAGCCGCACGGCCCGATCCACGGCGGCGAAGCCGACACGTCGCTGGTCCTCCACGTGGCACCGCATCTCGTGCGGATGGACCTGGCGCGCGACTGTATCTTGCCGGAGGCCGAGCGCCGCCGCTACCGCCGGGGCAGCCGGTTGAAGCTGCCGGAGCGCGCCGACGGCTCCGTGGGGCTCGCGACCCGGGCCACGGCCGGCAAGGGCCGAAGCATCTATCAGCACATCATGACCCGTCTGGTCCGGTACCTCGCCGACGCGAACTCCGGCGCCGCCACGGGGTAACCGGACGTATGCATGCTCCCCGCGTCGTCGTGTTCGCCGCCTGGCTGTGCGTCGGTGCGCCCGTGCGTCTGTACGCCCAGGCGTTCCTCGACCGCGGCACCTTCGTGGTGCTGCGCGGCGGGGCCGAAACGGCGCGCGAGGAGTTCGCCATCCGCTCGGCGCCGGGGCGCGGCGGCTACCTCGCCGTCTCGACCACACGGGGCGGCGGCCGGGAGGTCCAGCATGCCCTCGAGCTGGCCCAGGACCACACCCCCGTGTCGTTCCAGCAGACCGAATCCACCAGTGGCCAGGTGGTGCGGCGCGTTTCCGCCCAGATCGCGGGGACGCGCATGAGCGCCCGCCTCGCGTCGGTCGACGGCGAGACCGTGCGCGAGTTCCCGGTGCGGCCGCCGGTGGTGATCCTCGGCGACGAGCAGGCGAGCGCGTTCTACTTCGTGCCCCACGCCGACTCGGCCCGCGCGGTGCAGCTGATCCGCCCATCCGCGCTGCGCCCGGTGAGCGCCACCATCGAATCGGCCGGGGACGACACCGTCACGATCGCCGGGCAGACGATTGGGGCCCGGCGCTACGTGCTGCGCGCCGCCGACGGCGACGAGCGTCGCTTCTGGTTCACCCCGGGCGGCGACCTGCTACGCGTGGCCCGGCCGTCCGAGGGGACGGTGGCCACCCGCGCCGAGCTTCCCAGCCGCTAAACCCGACCGTTCGTCGCAGCATCCTAACCGTAGAACGCCGAATGACTTGCTTCGCGCGCCCCAGCCCCCATCTTGGAAGGGGGAGGCCGCCCGTCCGGGACTGAAACCGGGCCCAGGCGCACCCCGTACGTGCTGGTGACCTGAACCACGTGGGAAGATTGATCCGATGCGCACTCGACTGATCCTGGGCTGGCTGGTGATCCTGTTCCTGGTGGCCGCGATCGGCACCGCGCAGGAGCCCCCCGCCCGCACGCTCTCGCTGGCCGAAGCGCTCGACATCGCCCGGCGCAATAACCCCGACTACCACAGCACCCTCAACGACCGGGGGCCGGCGGCGATGCAGTTACGCGCAGCCACGCTGAACCTCCTCACGCCGGGCGCCGACCTTCGGGGCAGCTTCAACTACACCCAGGGCGGAACCCGGACCGACTTCTTCGGTTTTCCGCAGGCGTTCGAGGCGGTGACCACGCAGTCGTACTCGTTCGGGTTCGGCTACAGCCTGTCGGGGCAGACGGTCTCGGCCCGAGGCCAGGCGAGCGCGACCCTGCGGGCGGCGGAAGAGGGGATCAGCGAGGCCCGCACCCGTCTCGAGACGACGGTCCGCACCTTCTACCTCAACGCGCTGCACGCCGTGGCGCAGCAGGACCTGGCGCGGCGCTCGCTCGAGCGTGCGCGCGAGAACGTCGCGCTGGCGCAGGCGCGTTCCACGGTCGGCCAGGGCACGCTCATCGAAGTCCGGCGCGCCGAGGTCCAGCAGGGCCAGGCCGAAGTGTCGCTGCTGCGGGCCACCCAGGCCGTCCAGGCCGAGCAATTCCGGTTGTTCCAGCAGCTCGGCACGCCGAAGCCCGAGGGCGCCGTGACGCTCACCGACAGCTTCCCGGTGTCGGAGCCCGCGTGGAACACGGAACAGCTCGTGGCCATGGCCCGGGACGAGAACCCGGGATTGCGCGCCCTGCGCGCCCGGCAGCACTCGGCCACCTGGGGCGTGCGCTCGGCGCGGTCGCAGTTCCTGCCGACGCTCAACTTCTCGGCGGGCTTCAGCGCGAGCCGGACGTCCACCCAGTTCGCGGACAGCACCGGAGCGTTCATCCCGGTCACGCAGTCGAACCGGAACCCGTGGAACATATCGGTTTCCGCGTCGCTGCCGATCTACGACGGCCTGTGGCGCAACGCGCAGGTCGCGCAGGCGCGCGCCCAGGAAGATGACCTCCGGCTGGCGGTGCGGGCGCGCGATCTGCAGCTGCGCACCGAGGTCGTCACCGCACTGCAGGCCGTCCAGGCCGCCTGGCAGTCCATCGACATCCAGCGGCGCAACCGTGTCGCGTCGGCCGAGGCGCTCGAGCTGGCCACCCAGCGCTACCGCGTCGGCTCCGGGACGTACATCGAGCTGCTCGACGCCCGGGTCGAGGCCGAGCGCGCCGAGGCCGACTACCTGACGTCCATCTACGATTATCACCGCGCCATCGCTACGCTCGAGAACGCCGTCGGGCGTCCGCTGCGCTAAATCCGAGCCCGGACACGAATCCCATGAGCAAGCGCTCCAAGTTCATCCTGATCGGCGGCGGGGTCCTGCTGTTCGCCGGCATCGTGGCCCTCAGCGCGGCGAAGCGGCGGGAGCCGTCGGTCGCGGTCCGGCTCGAGCAGGTCCGGACGCGGAACCTGACGTCCATCGTCAGCGCCAGCGGCGTCATCGAGCCCCAGCGCAAGGTGGACGTGATGTCCGACGTCCAGGGCCGCATCGTGGCGCTGCCGGTGCGCGAGGGCGACCTGGTCCGGCAGGGCCAGGTCGTGGTGCGCATCGACCCGGCGCAGTACCAGGCGGCGGTGGAGCGGGCCGAGGCCAACCTGGCCGGCGCCCGGGCGGCCCAGACCCAGGCGCAGGCCAACAAGGACCAGGCCGAGCGGGCGTTCACCCGCGCCCGGGAGATCCGGGCGCAGAACGCGCAGCTGGTGTCCCAGGAGGCGCTGGAGCAGGCCGAGACGTCGGACCGGATCGCGGTGGCGAACCTCGAGGCCGCGCGGCGCCAGGTAGACCAGGCGCGCGCGAGCCTGCGGGAAGCGCAGGACCTGCTCCGCAAGACGACGATTCTCGCGCCAATGACGGGCCGGATCACGCGGCTCGCGGTGGAAGAGGGCGAGGTCGCGGTGGTCGGCACGTTCTCCCGCGAGACCGGCCTCCTCATGACCATCTCCGATCTGTCGGTGATCCAGGTGAAGGTGCAGGTGGATGAGACCGACGTCGTGCGCATCCATGTGCGCGACAGCGCGGAGATCGCGATCGACGCGTTCCCCGACACCGTGTTCACGGGTCGGGTCACGCAGATCAGCAACTCGTCGGTGCGGGGGGCGTCGAGCACCGGCGGGCTCACGACCGACCAGGCGGTCGATTTCGAGGTCAAGGTCACGCTCGACAACCCGCCCCCGGGCGTCCGGCCCGACCTCTCGGCCACGGCGCGCATCATCACCGACACGCGCCGCGGGGCGCTGAGCGTGCCGATCATCGCACTCACGGTGCGCGACGCGTCCGACACGGCCGCCGCGACCACGCCGCGGCCGCGGGGCCGCCGCGGCGAGGCGCAGGCCGCGGACCGGGCCGCCCGCGACACCGCGGCGCGGGCCGACAGCGCGCCCGGCGGCCGCCGGAAGCAGATCGAGGGCGTGTTCGTGGTGGACACCACGACGCACCTGGCCCGGTTCCGCGCCGTGCGGGTCGGCATCACCGGGGACGAGCACTTCGAGGTGCTGGGCGGCGTCCGCGAGCACGAGACGATCGTGGCCGGCCCCTACCAGGCCATCCGCGACCTGCGCAACGGCACCAAGGTGCGCCACGCCCCGCCGGCCCCGCCCGGCGGCCCGCAACAGCGGAGCGGATCGTGAGCCAGGCGCTCATCCGCATCACCGGACTGTCGCGCGAGTACGTGATGGGCGCGGAGACGGTGCGCGCCCTGCGCGGCGTGGACCTCGAGATCCAGCCCAACGAGTACGTCGCCATCATGGGCCCGTCGGGCTCGGGCAAGTCCACGATGATGAACCTGATCGGCTGCCTCGACACGCCCACCGCCGGGCAGTACTGGCTCAACGGCGTCGAGGTGTCGAAGATGAGCGACGACGAGCTGGCGCGCGTGCGCAACCGGGAAATCGGGTTCGTGTTCCAGACGTTCAACCTGCTGCCGCGCGGGACCGCGTTGCACAACGTCGAGCTGCCGCTGATCTACGCGGGCATCGGCTCGCGCGAGCGCAGGGAGCGGGCGGCGCGCGCGCTCGAGGCCTGCGGCCTGGGCGACCGGATGACCCACCGGCCCAACGAGCTGTCGGGCGGCCAGCGGCAGCGCGTCGCCATCGCGCGCGCGCTGGTGACGGAACCGTCGATCATCCTGGCCGACGAGCCCACCGGCAACCTCGACTCGCAGACCAGCGAGGAGATCATGAAGGTGGTCGGCGACCTCCACGCGAACCACGGCCAGACGATCGTGATGGTCACCCATGAGCACGACATCGCCGAGCACGCCGAGCGCGTGGTCACGCTGCACGACGGGTTGATCAGCTCGGACCGCCAGAAGGTCGCCGCGTAGCCGATGCCGTTCCTCGAAGCCGTCGTGCTGGCGCTCGGAATGATCCGGGCACAGAAGCTGAAGAGCTTCTTCGCCTGCCTCGGGGCGTTCGTCGGCGTCACGTTCCTGGTCGCGGTGGTGTCGATCGTGAACGGGATGGACCGGTACATGCGCGAGAACTTCGCCGGCCGGATGTTCGGCGTGAATACGTTCTCGATCCTGTACCGGCCGCGGGTGCAGTTCGGCGACTTGTCGCTCGAGGAGCGGCGCGCGCTGCGCCGCCGGCCGCGGATCCGGGAGTCGGACTACGACGCGGTCCTCGCGCGGCTCGGCGACCGCGCCATCGTGGCCATCGAGAGCCGTGACCGGGGCAACGTGTTCGTGGGCGACCGGCGCCAGCGCGACGTCGAGTTGCGCGGCGTCTCCGAGAGCTACTTCCGCATCCGCGACATCCGGATCGAGTCCGGGCGGATCTTCTCACCGCAGGAGGTCGAGACCTCCGCCGACGTCGTCGTCGTGGGAGCCGACGTGGTCCGGCGTTTCTTCCTGAACGCCGACCCCATCGGCCGGACCATCCGGGTGCGCAACAGCGAGTTCCGGATCATCGGCGTCGCCCAGAGCCAGGGGAAGCTGTTCGGCCAGTCGCTCGACAAGTTCGTCATCGCGCCGTACACGTCGCAGATGAAGAAGTACGTCAACCCGCACAAGATCGTGGACCTGATCAGCGTGAAGACCGCCGATCTGCCCTCGATGCGCGCCCTGATGGCCGAGGCCGAGGCGCTGATGCGCACCCGCCGCCACCTGCGACCGAGCCAGTCGAACAACTTCCACCTCGAGACCTCCGACGACGTGCTGAGCACGTGGGGCCAGATCTCGAGCGCGCTGTTCACCGGCGGCATCGCGCTGATGGCGATCTCGCTGGTCGTGGGCGGCATCGTGATCATGAACATCATGCTCATGGCCGTCGCCGAGCGGACCCGGGAGGTCGGCATCCGCAAGGCGCTGGGCGCGCGGCGCCGCGACATCCAGCGGCAGTTCCTGGTCGAGGCGGCGACGCTCTCGTCGACGGGCGCGGTGTTCGGCATCCTGGTCGGCGTCGTGGCGGCCAGGGTGGTGGACGCGCTCACGCCGCTGCCCGCCGCGCCGAGCCTCGGCTGGATCGGCTTCGCCCTGCTGCTCGGTATCGGTACCGGCGTGATCTTCGGCGTCTACCCGGCGAGCCGTGCCGCGCGGCTGGATCCGATCGCCGCGCTGAGGCAGGAATGAGCGCCGGGTCGCTCGCCGCCGGCTTCAACGCCTTGCGGGAGGGCGTCGGCATCGCGCTGGACTCGCTGCGCGCCAACAAGACGCGGGCCGCGCTCACGATCCTCGGCATCGCCATCGGCGTGATGGTCGTGATGGCGATGGCGGCCACCGTGAAGGGCATCAACGGCACCGTGGACCGCATCCTCCAGCAGACCGGCCCGACGACGTTCTACGTGTTCCGCGCCGAGGGCGGCGACGAGTCCGATGACGACGACACCGACCCGGCGTGGTGGCGGTACCCGGCCATCAAGCCGGACGAGGCGCGGCTGCTGCGGAGCCTGTCCTCGATCGAGGCGGTCACGATGGACGACCAGTCCACGCGGATGGTCACCTGGGCCGCTCAGGACATGCAGACCAGCGTGTACGGACGCAGTCCGGCGTGGCCGCACGTCAACGGCGGCGACATCGTCACCGGCCGCTCGTACAACGACGTCGAGGAGGCGGCCGGCGACAAGCTCGTGGTCCTGAACGAGAAGGCGGCCGAGACGCTGTTCGGGCGGCGCGACCCCATCGGCGAGCCGGTGCGGATTGCCGGACAGAGCTACCGGGTGATCGGCGTGTACCATTCACCGCCGAACCTGTGGTCGCCGGGATCGGGCGCGGAGGCCTACGTGCCCTACACCACGTACCGGCGCCACATCGCGTTGTGGAACGACTGGGCGAGCCTCACGGTGCGGCCGAGGCCGGGCGTGCCGCTCCGCACGGCCCTCGACGAGGTCACCACGGCGCTGCGCCGCAGCCGCGGCCTGCGCCCGGCGCAGGAGAACAACTTCGCCATCTTCACCCAGGACAAGATCCTCGAGCAGTGGAACAAGTCCACGTCGATGTTCTTCCTGGTCATGATCGCCCTGTCGGCCATCGGCCTGCTGGTGGGCGGCATCGGCGTGATCGCCATCATGATGATCAGCGTCACGGAGCGGACCCGCGAGATCGGCGTGCGCAAGGCGCTGGGCGCCACGCGGCGCGAGATCCTGTGGCAGTTCCTGGTGGAGGCTTCGACGCTCACGCTGGTGGGCGGCGCGGTCGGCATGATCCTGGGCGGGGGCGCGGTGTACCTCGTGAACGCGCTCACCCCACTGCCGGCCACCGTGCCGCCGTGGTCCATCGTCGCGGCGCTCGGGGCGTCGGCGCTGACCGGCGTCGTCTTCGGCATCGTGCCGGCGAACAAGGCGTCGAAGCTCGACCCGGTCGAGGCATTGCGCTACGAGTAACGCTCGCGCGACCTTTGCCGCGTGAAGCTCGATCTTCTTGCCATCGCCGCGCACCCCGACGACGCCGAGCTGACCTGCGGCGGCACGCTGGCGCTTGCCGTGAAGCAAGGCCATACCGTTGGGATTCTCGACCTGGTGGCCGGCGAAGCCGGCTCGCACGGCACCGCCGAACGCCGCGCCGACGAAGCGGCGGCCGCGACCAAGGCCCTCGGGGTGCACGCCCGCGCCAACGCCGGACTCGCCGACGCGCACCTCCACAACACCGACGAGACGCGTCGGCGCGTCGTCACCATGGTCCGGCGGTTCCGACCGCGCACGGTCATCCTGCCCTTCCCCGTCGGCCGCCACCCGGACCACCGCGTGGCGTCAGAGCTCGGACGCGACGCGTGCTACCTCGCCGGGCTCGCAAAGTACGACGCCCCGGGACGAGCCCACCGGCCGTTCAAGATCCTCTACGCGCTCGCCTACCGCGAAGACCCCGTGAAACCGACCTTCGTCGTAGATATCAGCGCGACCTTCGCCACAAAGATGAAGGCGATTCACTGCTACAAGTCGCAGTTCGACGGGGCCAGGCACGCCGGAGAGATCTTCCCGACCGGTCAACCGCTCTACGAGCTGATCGAAACGCAGAACGCGCACTACGGGTCGCTGATCCGGACCCGGTATGGCGAGCCGTTCTTCACCCACGAGACCGTGCAAGTCGAGGACGTTGTCGAGCTGGAGGTCCAGAGCATGTAGTTTGGCGCCAACTCCGTCCTCCGCTTATGTTTAGCCGCCCCATGGCGATCCGGCGCATCTACCTCGACCACGCAGCCACCACCCCGGTTCGGACCGAGGTACGCGAGGCCATGCTGCCCTTCCTCGGTGAGGAGGCCTTCGGCAACCCCTCCAGCGGCCATCACTTCGGCCGCGCGGCGCGGGCCGGCCTGGAAGCCGCCCGCAAGCGCATCGCCGACGCCCTGGGAGCACAGGTCCGCGAGATCTTCTTCACGTCGGGCGGCACGGAGGCGGACAACCAGGCGATCCTGGGCTGCGTGATCGCGCACCACGGCACCGATCTCTCCAAGGCCCACATCGTCACCAGCCCCATCGAGCACAAGGCCGTCCTCGGCGCGCTTCACGAAGCCCAGCGGATGGGCGCGCGGGCCACCATGCTCGGGGTGGACGCGAACGGCGTGGTGGACCTGGACGCGCTGGCGGAGCTGCTCGAGGGCCGCGGCGAGCGCGGCAAGCCGTGCGTCGTCTCGGTGATGTGGGTGAACAACGAGACGGGCGTGATCCAGCCCGTGACCAGGATCGCCGAGCTGTGCCGGGCGGCCGGCGTACCGTTCCACACCGACGCGGTGCAGGCGTTCGGCAAGCTCCCGGTGCATCTGGGCGGGCTGCCCGGCGTCACCATGTGCTCGATCTCGGCGCACAAGATCGGCGGTCCGAAAGGCGTCGGCGCGATCTTCGTGCGGGACGGCAAGGGCGTCGCGAGCCTGCTGCACGGCGGCGGGCAGCAGCGCGGCCTGCGGCCGGGCACCGAGAACGTGCCCGGCGCCGTGGCGCTCGGCAGGGCGGCCGAGCTGGCGGCGAAGGAGCAGCCGGCGACCGCGCGGGCGCTGGGCGCGATCCGCGACGCCGCCCAGGCCGCGCTCGCCCAGCGGCTGCCCGACCTGGTCGTCCACTCGGCCGGCACGGAACGCGGACCCAACATCCTCAACGTCAGCGCGCCCGACACCGACTCGGAGACCATGCTGATGCACCTCGACCTCGCGGGGCTCGCATGCTCGTCGGGGTCGGCGTGTTCGACGGGCTCGGTGAGGCCCTCGCACGTGCTGAGTGCGATGGGCGTCGCCGAGCCCGTCGCCGTCGCCGCGGTCCGCCTGTCGTTCGGCTCCCTCTCCAGTCCCGATCAGGTTCCCCACATTGCCGAGACCTACGCCGCCGTCGTCGCGAAGGTGCGTCAGCTGCGGGCAGTACTTGCCAGAACATGAACACCGCAGGCCGTCGACCGTCGGCCGTTTGCCGCAATCGCCCATGGGCGCCATGGTGAAGGCGGCCGTCGGCCAGCGGCCAGCGGCCAGCGGCCACCAGCGCGCGGCCGAAGGCCGCGTGCTGGTGGCCATGAGCGGCGGAGTCGACAGCTCCGTCGCGGCGGCACTGCTGGTCGAGCAAGGCTGGGAGGTGGTCGGCGCTACGATGAGGCTGTTCTGCTACGGCGACGGCCCGGTGCCGGACCGCCCGTGTTGCTCGCTCGATTCGATCCACGACGCCCGCGCGGTCGCGGACCGGCTCGGCGTTCCGCACTACGTGCTCAACCTCGAAGACCGGTTCGGCCGCGACGTCGTCGCCGACTTCGTGGCCGAGTACGCGCGGGGCCGCACGCCCATTCCGTGTGTGCGGTGCAACTCGTTCACGAAGTTCACGGACCTGCTGGCGCACGCCGACGCGCTCGGCTGCGACGCCATCGCGACGGGTCACTACGCGCAGGCATCAGGCGGCGCGCTGTGGCGCGGGTGCGACCGCGCCAAGGACCAGTCCTACTTTCTGTGGGGCATCCGCCGTGAGGTCGTCGCGCGGATGGTCACGCCGGTGGGAGGGCTGACCAAGGCCGAAACGCGCGCCGCGGCGCGGCGGCACGGGCTGGCCACGGCCGAAAAGCCCGAAAGCCAGGAGATCTGCTTCGTGCCCGACGGCGACTACGTGGCGGTGCTGGAGCGCCACCTCGGGGAGGAGGCGGCGGCGCTCGCGCCAGGCCCGCTCGTCACCACGTCCGGCGACGTGATCGGCCAGCACGCCGGATTCGCGCGCTACACCGTGGGCCAGCGTCGGGGCCTGCCGGGCGGGCGCTCGCGCCCGCTGCACGTGGTGGCCATCAGGCCCGACACCCGGGAAGTCGTGGTGGGCGAAGCAGACAAGCTGCTCAGCTGGTCGCTCGGGCTCGAAGCCGTGAACTGGCTCGACGAGCCGCTCGGCCCCGGCGCCGCCTGCGAGGTCCAGGTGCGGCACCGCGCCGCCGCGGTCCCCGCCGTGGTCGCCTTCGCGAGCGAGGACCGGCTCGACCTCCGGCTGCTCGAGCCCGCCCGCGCGGTGGCCCCCGGCCAGAGCGGTGTGCTGTACCGCGACGCGCGGGTCCTGGGCGGCGGAGTGATCGGCTGACGCCATGGATGTCCTGCTGATCCGGCACGCCGAGGCGGGCGAACGCGACGACGCCCAATGGCCCGACGACGACCTGCGACCGGTGAGCGACGAAGGCCGCGAGAAGCAGACGACGTGCGCCCGGGCGATGAAGAAGCTGGGTGTGAAGTTCGAGTATCTCGTCACGAGCCCCCTGTTGCGCGCCCGCGAGACCGCCGCGATCCTGGCCGAGGTGTACGGATACCAGGACGAGCCCCAGGTGTCTGAGGCGCTCGGCCACGGCTGCGCGGCCGGCACGGTGGTGGAGCTCCTGGCGAAGTTCCCGCCCCACGGGCGGGTCGCGCTGGTGGGCCACGAACCGGCGTTCTCGCGGGTCGCCGCGGCGCTGATCGGCGGACCGGACGCCGACATCACGCTCAAGAAGAGCGGTGTCGTCGGCATCGCGTTCGACGGCCCGGCCGACGTCGGCGCGGGCTCGCTCGCGTTCCTGCTCAAGCCCGGCCAGATGCGCCGGCTGACCCGCTGAGACGACGAAGGCGCCCTTCCGGGCGCCTCGTCTATGGTCACGGGAGTGGCGTCAGTCGCGCGAGCGCGACTCCGTCACGATCATCCCGGTCATCGTCCCGTGCTGCGGGCCGCAGCTGAACGTGCAGTACCACTCGCGGCCGCCGTTCCAATCGACCACGAACGTGACTTCCGTCGTCATCCCCGGCATCGCCGTGATGTCCACGCTGGTGCCCTGCACCTTGAAGCCGTGCGCGCTGTCGAGCGCCCGGAGCGTGACGTGTATGGTGTCGCCCCGGTTTGCGCGAATGACGTGCGGGGTGAACGAGCCGAACCGGGCGTCGATGGAGACTTCGATACGGGTCGGCGCGGGCCGCGCGGTCAGCGCGCGCACCGTGCCGGCGGTCGCGGCCAGTACGGCCGTGGCAACGAGCAGCTTGGCGATTTGGTGGCTCACTGTAACACCTTCTCTGCTAATAGGTTACGGACGACTTGTGAAAACAATCACAATCTTCCTGAAGGGAAAGTAACGGCGCCCTTTTCGAAACGGGTAGTGGCGTGCGTTCCGGCCCCTTCCCCATACTTGGCACAGCGGCCGCCCGTAGGCAAGCGGCGGCCGCGGGGGAGGCGAGCTCGTGAGCAAGCAGGCCCTGGCCGCGCTGACGATCCAGCTCAAGAAGGGGCGTGACGGTCCATCGTCGCTCGCGTGCGTGCGCGCGGACGGGACGTGCACCTGGTCGCGTCTGCACCACTTCTTTCCGGCGCACGATCTCACGCACTGCGCGGTCGAAAGCGTGCTCGGCTTCTCCCGGGCGTTCTTCGGCCTGGTGGCCTCGGGCTGGGAGATCGACAGCTTCGCGAGCCGCGAGCTTCGCGCCGGCATGCCGGCCGAGGCCTTGTGGGCCGAGAACGCGGTGGGCCTGTTCGACCTGGAGCGGACGCAGGGAAGGCCGTTCGACGCCGCGGCGTTCAACGAGGCCCTGGCGTCGTCGTTGCAGGTGCAGAACGTCGCTCCCTGCCGGCCCGTAACCGATGACGAGCTGATGCGGGTGCGCGCGCTGCGCGACGAGCTCGTGGGCCGGTGGTGGGCGCTGGCCCCTGGGGAGACGCTCGAGGTGCCCTTCCCGGCTTGAAACGGCCGCACATCGGCGGCCGTAGGGCGGCTATCCGTCGGGACGGGCCGCGGGGACCATTGGGAGTCACCATGAACGAGGACACGGCGATCCTGCTGTTCATGTTCGCGGTCTCGGCGACGTCGGCCGTGGGCCTGGGCGTCGCCTGGATCCGGACCAGCATGCGCCTCAGGAAGCTCGAGGATCGCCTGCTCGAGGGCGGCTCGCGGTCAGACGACACGGCGGAGCGCCTGGAGCGAGTGGTGGAGTCGCTCGCGGCGCAGGTGGATCAGCTCACCAGCTCGCAGGACTTCATGAACCGGGTGCTCACGGAACGGCTGGACAAGCTGGGCAAGGCGTTGCCGGCACCGGAGCCGGAAAGCACGCCGCGCTGAGGGCGACGCGCCGCGCCGCGTCAGGTACTGATGATCACGCTGTCGTAGCCCCGGTCGGGCAGATAGAGTATCTGGATCCGGTCGCCGGTGCGCCACCGGTCGGCGGAGACCGGCAGCACCTGGTCGGCGTCGCGATGCAGGATCCCATCGGCCTCGAACTCGTACTTCACGCGGGCGAGCTTTTCCCCGAACGCGCTGTCCACCAGCTCGATCTCGCTGACCACCGCGACCGCCGGCAGCCCGTCCCGGAAGAACGGCCGCACCCGGCGGCGCCAGTCGTTGGCCATGCTCAGGAACACGATCGGAAGCGTGCCCGCTGTGATGACCGAGAAGAACCCCACCACCAGGACGGTCCAGAGGTCGATGCCCGCGCCGGGCTTCACGCTCGCGTTCATCAGGCGCCAGGCGCCGGGGACGACGCGCTTGAACATCTCCTTCGTCGGCCCCTCGAACGCACGCGGTACTGGCGGCAGCGACGGCACCGGGAGCATGGTGCCCGAGGGGCGCACCACCACGGCCACGCCGGCTCCCGTGCCCGCCAGCGCCGCCGGCCCGTCGGCGCCCAGGAGCGCGTGCCGGACCTCGCGGGCGCTCTGGAATCGTTCCACCGGCGACGGCCTGAGCAGCCGGATGGCCACGGCGCGCAGCCGCTCGCCGCCCGGCAGCGACTCCGGGACTTCGATGCGGCCCTCGTCGGTCATGAACTCGGACGGGGCCCGCCCGGTCAGCAGGTGCAGCAGCGTGGCGCCGAGCGCGTAGAGGTCGCTCGCGGGCGTGGCCTGGCCCATGTACTGCTCGTAGGGCATGTAGCCGTAGGTGCCGACGACCGTGGAGCCGCTCTCGCCGGGGGCGCGGAACACGCTGCGCACCGCACCGAAGTCCACCAGGGCGGGCGTGCCGTCGGGCCGCACGAGGATGTTGGCGGGCTTGATGTCGCGGTGCAGGATCGGCGGGACGCGGCCGTGCAGATAGTCCAGGATGCCGAGCAGCTCGACGAGGATGTGCAGCACGTCGGCGGGCTCGAGGTGGCGCTTGTCCTCGATCATCTTCGCGAGCGACGGGCCTTCGACGTACTCCATGACCAGGAAGGCCGCGTCCGCCGATTCCCAGCGGTCCCGTAGCGACGCGTGCACCTCCGGGATCCCGTGGTGGCGCAGCGAGCGCATCACCGATGCTTCACGCTCGAACAGCTGGTAGGCCTTCCACTCCTCGGCGTGCCGCGCGTCGAGCATCTTGATCGCGACCTTCGCGCCGTTCTCCTTGTCGCGCGCGAGGAACGTGCGCGCGAACCCGCCCCGCCCCAGCGTCCCCAGGACCTCGTAGCGCCCGCCGATCACGGCGCCGACCGACTCGGTGCTCACGGCGCGACCATGTTCCCGCCGCCGCCGCCCTGATAGACGTAGCGGAACGTGAGGCACGCGGCCCGCGCCTCACCGCAGTAGTAGCTGACGATGGCGAGCTTGGCGTAGCGTCCATCGGCGGTGCGCACGGCGTACACGCGCCCGTCGGGCTCGAGCAGGTGCGAGCTGTAGCCGTAGCGGTACCAGTGCCGGATGGCCGGGTTGACGCTGTCGGCCTGCGTCACCACGTACCCCGTGTCGGGCAGCACGCGCACGGTGTCGAACGCGGCGGGCCCGAGGTCGGCGATGCCGCCCCGCCCCGCGAACCCCGGCCCGCCGTTCGCGATCAGGTGGAAGCGCCGCACCGCCAGGTCCCACTCGAGCGGAAGGGGGTCGGTGACGACAGCGTTCCGGGAGAAATCGAAGAAGGTCCAGCCGCGGTCGTCGGTGGCGTCGAGCGTGTACTCGGCCGGGCCGACGAGCGTATCACCCACAGGAGCCGGTTGCGGGGTGGTCGCGGCCGTCACGGCGACGTGGGGCCGTCGCAGCGCGCCCACGACGAGGGAGGCCATCAGGAAGGCGAACGCGCCGAGCAGGACCCACAACGTCACGGTGACCCGCCAGGGGCCGGCGGGGGGGCGCGCGGGGGGGCCCGCCGGCCCGCCCGCGGTCACGGCTCGTCCAGCCAGCGCCTCAACAACGCGAAGTACACCCCGAGTGCCACCGCGAACACGGCGAACGCGATCGTCGAGGCCAGGCTCCAGGTGCTGTGCGTGGTTTGGTACTCGTTCCAGCCCCACACGGCGAACCCGGCGCAGAACACGATCGCCGTCAGGATCAGGAGCCGGTGGAACAGGACCATCGCTACCTCCCGTACTCCTGGAGCACGAACACCACGAGGATCAGGGCCAGCGGCAGCGGGGTCAGCACGATGATGAGGAGGCGCTTGGGCTCGAACTTGAGGTGCATGAAGTACAGCGCCACGAGCAGCGCCTTCCAGACGGCGAGCAGCATCAGCGCCAGGATCAGAAACCTGCGCGTGAGGCCGAAGTACACGATCCCGACTTCGATGGCCGTGAGGACGGCCAGGCCGATCCACACGGCGATGTAGTTGGGATGCTTGCGCTCGAACGCCTCGGCCATCGCGTCGGACCTCAGAAGAGATAGACGATGGTGAACAGGATGATCCACACCAGGTCCACGAAGTGCCAGTACAGGCCCACGACCTCGACCCCGTGGTAGCCGGTCTGGGTGTAGCCGCCGCGGAACGCCTTGATCGTGACCCAGATCATGCACACCACGCCGCAGGTCACGTGGAAGCCGTGGAACCCGGTCATCGTGTAGAACGTGGAGCCGAACAGGTTGGCGGCGGCCGGCACGATGGTGCCGCCGGTGGCCCCGGCGATGTGGCCCTCGAGGGCGCGCCGGAACAGCTCGCTGCCCTCGACGAACCCGCCCGGCACGAAACCCTCGTGCGACAGGTGCCAGTACTCGTAGGCCTGGACGCCTACGAAGAACGCGCCGCCGAAGCACGTGACGACCAGCCACTTCTTGAGGCCCGCCTGGTCGCCGTGGGTGATGGCGGCGAACGCCTTCACCATCGAGACCGACGAGCAGATCAGGATGAACGTGTTGAACGCGGTGAGCGGGATGTTCAGCACGCTCTGCGGCCTGGGCCAGACCTCGACGCTGCCCCACCGCAGGATGATGTACGACCCGATGAGGGCCGTGAAGAACATCACTTCCGAGCACAGGAAGATCCACATCCCCAGCTTCTGGGTGTAGACGCCGACCTGTCCCTGGCCGGGAGCGTGCTCGGGGTGGGGGTGGACCGTCGCGGCGTGCGCCATCCTAGCGGGTCTCCTGGCGTGCGCCGCCGGGCTGGAGGGGAGCCGCAGGCAGCGGCTGGTTCTGGGGCAGGAAGTCCTCGGCGGCCTGCGGGTGGCTGAACTCGTAGGGGCCGTGGTATACGGTGGGGGTGTGGGCGAAGTTCCCGTGCGGCGGCGGCGAGGGCACGGTCCACTCGAGCCCGTTGTCGCGCCACGGGTTGATGTCCGCCTTCTTGCCCTTGAACAGGCTCCACAGGAAGTTCACCATGAACGGCAGCTGCGAGAGCCCGAGCAGGAACGCGCTGATCGAGACGAACTTGTTCATGGGCGCGAGCGGCTGCAGGAACTCGTACTGGTTGGGGTCGTAGATGCGGCGCATGTGGCCGCCCATCCCGAGCAGATGCATCGGGAAGAACACCAGGTTGTAGAAGACGAACGTGAGCCAGAAGTGGACCTTCCCCAGCGTCTCGTTCATCAACTTCCCGAACATCTTCGGGAACCAGAAGTAGATGCCCGCGAAGATGGCGAACAGGCTGCCGCCGAACAGCACGTAATGGAGGTGCGCCACGATGAAGTACGTGTCGTGGATGTAGATGTCCACGGGCGTGTTGGCCATGAAGATGCCCGACAGGCCGCCGATGATGAACATCGCGACGAACGCGACGGCGTTGAGCATCGGGGTGTGGAGGTGGAGGTCGCCCTTCCACATGGTGCCGAGCCAGTTGAACACCTTCACCGCCGACGGGACGGCGATCACCATCGTGGAGATCATGAACGTAGTGCCGAGCCGCGGGTTCATGCCGCTCTGGAACATGTGGTGGCCCCACACGACCCAGCCGAGGAACGCGATGCCGATGATGGCGTACACCATCGAGTGGTAGCCGAAGATCGGCTTGCGCGACCCGTTGGCGATGACGTCGGACGTGATCCCCATCGCGGGCAGGATCAGGATGTAGACCTCCGGGTGCCCGAAGAACCAGAACAGGTGCTGCCACAGCAGCGGCTGGCCGCCCGAGGCCGACAGGAAGAAGTGGGTCCCGATGGTCTGGTCGAACATCAGCATGATGAGCGCGCCGGCCAGGATCGGGATCGCGAGCAGGCCGAGGATGGCCGTGATGAACAGCGCCCAGACGGAGAGCGGCATCCGGAACCAGGTCATCCCAGGCGCGCGCAGGTTGATCACGGTGGTGATGTAGTTCAGCGATCCCAGCAGCGACGACAGCGCGAACACGATCAGGCTGAGGCACCACAGCACCTGCCCGGTGCTGACCCCGGTGTACTCCTGATCGGCCGACAGCGGCGCGTAGCCGGTCCAGCCGGCGGCGGACGCCCCGCCCTCCACGAAGAACCCGGCCACCATCAGCGCGCCCGCCGGGATCATCAGCCAGAACGACCACATGTTCAGGCTGGGGAACGCCATGTCCGGCGCGCCGATCTTGAGCGGGATCAGGTAGTTCGCGAACACGCCCACCAGCAGCGGCATGATGGCGAAGAACACCATGAACGTGCCGTGCATCGTGACGAGCGCGTTGTAGAACTCCGGCAGGATCATGCCGTTCGGCGCCATGGTCTGCGGGAACAACCCGCCCATCGGGAGCGGCCGGCCCGGGAAGCCCAGCTGCCACCGGATGGTCATCGCCAGCAGCCCGCCCACGAGCAGGAAGAACAGGCTCAGGAACAGGAACTGGATCCCGATGATCTTGTGATCGGTCGAGAAGATGTATTTCCGCACGAACGACATCTCGTGATGCTCGTGGTGCGTGGCGGCGACCGGTGCCGCGGCTGTGCTCATGGCGCTCTCCTCCGGGTAGGGGGGGGGGGCGTCGCGGTGGTATCGGCCGCCGCCGGCCTCGCCTGGCTCGCCTGCCACTGATCGAACTCTTCCTGGGTGTGCACCCACACCCGCCCCCGCATACGGTAGTGCCCGAGCCCGCACAGCTCGGCGCACGCGATCTCCCATTGGCCGGTCTCGGTGGCCCGGAACCAGCCGGGGATGCTCGTGCCGGGCAGCGCGTCCTGCTTCAGCCGGAACACCGGGATGAAGAAGCTGTGGATCACGTCCTCCGACCCCAGGGCGAACGAATAGGTCCGGTTCACCACGACGTGCAGCTCGCCGCGCCTGGTGAAGTCGTCCCCGGTGTCGAGCCGGCCATCAGGACCCGGATACTTGATGTGCCACTCGAACTGCTTGCCCGTGATCCGCAGCGGGATCGCATCGGCAGGGATGTCCACCTTGATCCGCGACCACAACGGCTGGCTGAACAGGCCGAGGGCCACGACGATCAGCGCCGGAATCGCCGTCCAGACGATCTCGGCGGTCGTGTTCCCCTCGATGTAGACGGCCTTGCGGCCCTCGCGGTGGCGGTACTTGAGCAGGAACCACACCAGGGCGATCTCGGTGATGAAGAAGACGGCTCCGGTGATGTACAGGATGATGTAGAACAGGGAGTCGATCTCCCCACCGAAGCTCGAGGCATTGGGCGGAAGGGTCGGATACCACCAGTTCATCGCGTCCTACCCGCGGACCGTGAATGCGACCGTCTTGCTCTCGCTCGCGCCCACGGTCACCTGCTGCGTCTGGACGCCGAACCGCTCGTGCCAGATCTCGAGCGTGTAAGTACCCGGCGGCAGGCGGCGGATCGTGAACGACCCGTCGGCGCCGGTGGTCGCGTGGTACGGGTGAGTGGTGACGCCCACGAACGCGTTCATCCAGCTGTGCACGTTGCACTCCAGCGGGACCATGATCTCCGGCGTCGTGAACGTGCGCGACGTGGTCATGTTGGTCGGCTGGCTGATGTTGAACGGCCGGTTGGCGGTCGGCACGGCCTTGATGTTGTGCAGCAGACCGTCGCTGTTCTGGATGTTCAGCGTCTGGCCGACCTGGATCCCGAAGACCCGCGGGTGGTAGATGCACCCGTCCTGGTTGATCGTGACGGCCTCGCGCGGCACCGGGAACGTGAGGCCGGCGTCGAGGCCCTCCTTCACGTACACGAAGACGTTGGCGAGCGTGCCGTTGCTGTTGACCACGGCGACCTCACTGAACGCGCCGTTCGGGTGCTTGCCGGCGCAGGTCGCTTCCTCGCTCATGTCGATACGCGCCAGCGTCGGACGGGTGCCCGCGAACCGCACGGTCCCCGTGATGGTGGCCGCCGTCGTGGTGTCGACCGGGAACGCCACGGCCGCGGCCGGCGTGCCGCCGCTACCGGCCTCACCGCCGCCGCCGCAGCCCGTGAGGGCCAGCGCCGAGATCGTCCCGAGAGCTACCAGCTTCCACGCGCTCATACTGCCTCCGCAGTGTCCGGTGTGCGTATCGTCGATTGACCCGCTGTTCCCGCCGCCCGCGCGGCGTGCTGCGCCCGGCGGATCACCACCAGCACCAGGCCGGCCGTCGCGAGCGTCATCACAAGCGGCCACACGAACGTGCCCGCCCCGCCAGGCTCGGCCAGATAGATGCTGATCCAGGAGCCCACCGCTCCCCGCGTCCCGGCCTCGCCGTTCGAGCCGTCCCAGGCGAACAACGCCATCGGGATCGCCCGTCCGGTCGCGAACTGCAGCCGATCGGTGGAGTCGGCCGTGGTGAGGCTGCGCGTGAACTGCACCCGCCACTCGCCCCGGTCGTAGACCGCAGCGGCGCGCAGGCTGTCGGAAGCGGCCGCGAGCGGGCTCACGGCGTCCAGTCCGCGCGCCGTGGCCTCGACGGCCGCGCGCGGGGCGCTTTCCCACTGCCACAGATATACCGCTTCGTCCGGGCTGCCCGCCAGGAAGTAGGGGCGGTCCATCCCGGTCGGGACGCGCATCGGGAACTGGACGACGACGCGGTCGGGCCGCGGCGCCGGGTCGGCGGCGGCCGCCGAGTCGTCGTGCGCCATGTGGGTCGCCACGCGCGAGCGCCACGGGTTCCACGTCGAGTCCGGGCTCTCCGACGGGTCGGTCCACGACACGCGGAGGACCAGGCTGCCGCCGTCGTGCACCGCCTGCACCCAGACGCCGCTGACCGTGGGTGCGAACCAGCGCGGGCGGACGATCACCTGCCCTGCGAGCGGCACCCAGAACCGGTCCACCGCAGCCCAGGCGCTGTCGTCCGGCGCGGCGGGCAGCGCGGCGACGAGCGCGGCGCGCACGACGTCCGCCGGACGCGGCGGATCCTCGGGCGAGAGGCTGCGCACGTAGTGCGCGATCCGCCACAGGTCCGCGAAGGTGTACTGTCCGCCCTCCACGGTGCTGGTGAAGCTCGGCATCGGCGTGCCGTCCAGGCCGGTCAGGAGGCGACGATAGATGTCCTGGACGTCGCCGCCGCCGTTGAACAGCCAGTTCTCCGTCAGGTTCGCGGCGCGGATCGGGAAGTTCCAGTCGTCCTCGAGCCGCGGCGCCGACGGGCCGTCGCCGCGCCCCGCGTCGCCGTGGCACTTCCAGCACTCGATGCCGCGGTAGAGCGCGCGTCCCGAGTCGATTGCGGCCTGCGCGCCGCCCGGGTCTCCGCCGAAGTCGAGGGCCGCGGGCTCCGTGCCCGCGAACGCGGTCGAGAAGGACCGGACGTACCGCACGACCGCTTCGCGGTCCTGACCCGACAGCGTGGCGCGCCAGCCCGGCATGCTGGTGCCGGGCATCCCGTCGTCCACCACGCGCCGAAGGTCCGCTCCGCGCGGCAGCTCGCCGTTCGCGGTGGTGCGGATCTGGTAGACGGCCCGCGTGAAATCGCGCGGCCGGGGCAGCAGGTGGCGCGCGGCCGGGCCGTCGCCTCGACCCTGGTCGCCGTGGCAGCCGGCGCACCACTTCACGTACACGGCCCGGCCCCGATCATCAGCGGCCGGCTGCTGGGTTTGTGCAGATGGACGGAGCGCCACGAGGGCGAAGGCGGCGGTGGCGAGCAGGCAGTAGGCAGTGGCGCCCCGAACGCCCACTGCCCACTGCCCACTGCCCACCGCCCGCCTCTCAGTGCTCACCGGCGGCCTCAGCGTGCTCCCAGGTGCGCGGCTTCCAGCCCGTGTGGTTGTACAGGTACATCACGACGGACCAGATCTCCTCCTCCGAGAGGAAGTCCTCCCAGGCCGGCATGGCCGAGTTCCATGGCGTACCCTCGCGCGGCAGGCCCCGGCCGCCCTTGGCCACGCGCCAGAACACGTAGCTCTCCTGGAGCTGCGCGATGGTGCCGTTGTCGGCGAAGGAGAGCGGCGCCGGGTTGAACGCGTGGGCGTAGTGACCCTGGCCGTCGAACCGGTCGCCGTGGCACGGCAGGCAGTTCTGATAGTAGACGCGGCGGCCGACCTCGATGTGCTGCAGCGTGTCGGCTGTGGCGCGCAACGGGTTCTCGAGCCCGGCCAGGGTCAGCGTGCGGCCGCGGAAGGTGATCGTGCCCGGAGGCGCGGGGTGAATCGAGCGGAGCTGCGCGCCGCCCTCGAGGCTGGGACGCATCTGCCGATACGTCACGAACCCGACCAGCAGCGGCAATACCACCAGCAGCCCGGCGCGGATCGCGCTCTTGTCTGCCTCCACCAGGGCGGCGTGGATCGGCTCCTTGAACTTCGTCCAGCGCGCCTCGTTGTCGCTGACGTACAGCAGGATGCCCACCAGCGCGGTGACGACGTACTGGAACAACACGCTGTTCGGGATCGGCGCGCTCTTCATGCCCACCAGCCCCGGCAGGTACGGGATGCCGAACTTGAACAGCAGGTACGAGCCCAGCAGCAGCGCCACCGCCTGCCAGAACGGGTGCCGGAGCCGCGGCTCGCGCACCGAGGGCGTGGTCACCGGCGGGCCGCCAGGAAGGTGACCAGCGCCTCGAGCTGCGCGGCGGTCATCTGCTGGCCGAACGTGGGCGGCATCGTGCCGGCCATCGGCTCGTAGCCGCGGGCGATCGTGGCGGCCGGGTTCAGGATGCCCTCGCGAATCCGGTCCCGCGTGAGCCGCGCGCCCATGCCGTCGAACGGCGGGCCGACGGCGCCGCCCGAGCCGCCCACCACGTGGCAGCCGATGCAGCCGAACGCGTTGATCATCTCCATCGGGTCGGTGCTCGCGGTGGGCCCGCCGGCACCGCCCGGCGTGCCGCTCCCGCCGCTCGGCTGGCTCGCGCGCACGTCATCGGCGGTGACGTCGACGGCGCCGCCCAGGCTCTCGAGGTACGCGATGACCGCCCACACCTGGTCCATCGGCAGGGTGCGGCTCATGTCCTGCATGATGGGCTGATAGCCGGGGACCACGAACGCGCCCGGGTTGGTGAGCGACTCGAGCAGGTAGTCCTTGCAGCTGGTGTCGGGCTTCCGGTTGCCGCACCGGGCGCCGATCGTACCGGCCCCACGGTCGTCGGTGAGCAGGTTCGGCGCCCGCACACCCAAGCCGTGGCACGCGGTGCAGCCGCCGGTCCCGTTGAAAACACGCTCGCCGGCGGCCACCAGCGCCTCCGGCGTCACGTCGCCGAGGTCCAGCGCCTCCGGCACGTCGGACTGGAGCTGCGGAATGCTGTTGGCCACCAGGATGAACGCGCCGAGCATCCCGATCACGAGCGCAAGGATCTTCACGTTGGTGCGCCACATCGTCGGCTCAGTCCGCCGCGGCCGCGATCACGGCCGGCGCGCGGGGGGGGGGCGCGGCGTGCTCGACGGCGTGCCCCTTCTGGCCCAGCTCCGACAGCCAGAAAATGAACGCGACGAGCCCGAGGAACACCACGACGCAGACGCTGATCATGATGGAGGCGTAGCCCAGGGCGGGCGTGGCCGCGTCCGGGCTGTTGTCGCGCATCACCTCGAACACGTGCCAGTGCTGACGGATGCCGCTGCGGGCAAAGCCCATCAGCCCCATCAGCCAGGTGAACGTCACGGCGAGCGCGAACAGCGCGTACTGCGACCGCTCGGGCATCTGGCCCCACCGGATCTCGCCCCTGGACCTGGCGCCGCGCAGCAGGAACACGTCGATCGCCGTGACGACGACGATGGTGGCGAGCACGGCGGCGACCTGGTACACGCTGAAGCCGATCCGCACGATGGCCGAGACGAAATAGCCGTATACGCCGAAAAACACCACGACGATCGCGGCGAGCACGAACATCGCCGCCTGGACGATCATCCCCGTCGTCGCCCACGCGACCACCGGCTCCTGGTTGGCGCGCCGGTACAGCAGGAACGACAGGAACGTGGTGAGGATCATCAGATTGACGGCCGTATTCTTCGCGCTCATCACGCCTAACACGCCGAGGAACGGGTGGTGCGCGCCGCCCATGGCGGCCAGCTCCTGCCGGCTCGCGATCATCGTGTGCGGAGTGGCCCACACGATCACGCCGAGCACCAGCACCAGCAGCATCCACTTGGTGTAGGGCGCGTACCGCTCGGCGCCGGGGATGCGGCCCATCCCCACCCACAGGTAGTAGTTCCCTGCCAGGAACAGAATGCCGATCAGGAACGCCTGCAGGATCCACAGCCAGCTCATGAACCCGCCCATCATCGTGATGCCGAGCTGCTGGTTGTACTCGTAGATCTCGCGGCCCAGCCAGTAGCCCGCGAACGGCAGCACGATGAACGTCGAGATGGCGATGAAGTTGCCGACGTAGCCCATCCAGTCGTAGTGCGCCCGCTCCTCGGGCGTCGTCGCGGCGAGGAACCGGTAGCCCGCGTACGCGGCCACGATTGAGCCGCCGAACACGGCGTTCGCGATGAGCCGGTGGATGTTGATGGGCATCCACGTGGCGTTGGCGAGCGCGTTCCACAGGCCGACCTGCTCGGGCAGGGTCTCGGCGGTCACGCCGGCCGGCGGCGACATCATGTACGTCAGCCAGCCGTTGGCGATCAGCATCACGCACGTACCCCACACGTTGAGCAGGATGCCCAGCGTCCAGTGCCCGATCTTGGCGCGGCCGGTCTTCCAGCGGTCCCAGCCGTAGTAGTAGAGGTAGAGCGTGAACGACTCGATGAAGAACAGCCCGACGTAGATCCACATCGAGACCTTGAACAGTCTCGCCATGTGGCTCCAGAACGTCGGGTACAACGTGGTGAGGAAGAACGTCAGTACCGCGCCCCAGATGGCCGTGGCGCTGTAGGCCACGAGCAGGAGCCGGGTGAACTCCTTCGAGAGACGGTCGTACTTCTCGTCCCTGCTGAAGATGCCGACGGCCTCGGTGATCACGGCGAACATCGGCACGCCGAGGACGAACGCCGCGAACATCAGGTGCACCTCGGCGGCGATCCACACCGCCCCGCGGCCCCCGATCAGCGGAAAGCGGCTGTAGGCGCCGGTCGTGTCGGCGGCGGCCTGGACGAAGGCGAGGATCTCAGTCATCGCCGTCGCGCTTGAGGAAGAACGGGAGGCGTTTCGAGAAGTCGATCGGCATCGCGCGCCGGATCTCGGCCAGCAGCTCGGGCGTGATCACCGCGAGGCCGCGCTCCCGCGCGTAGTCTTCCACCCGCTTGACCACCACCCCGCGCACGAACGAGGGAATGCGGCGCAGACGCTCCGTGGCCTCGTCGCTCCACGCCAGGCCGGGCTGCGCCGGCGCGCCCCCCCCGTAGGTCATCGCGCGCCGCTCGATCACCGGCCGGCCTTCCGGCGGCTGGTAGACGCACGCGGGATCCTCGGCCAGGTGATCGCCGGTCACCGCGAAGGCGCGGGCCCGGCAGCCCCCGCAGATCTGCCGGTACTCGCAGCGGCCGCATTTGCCGCCGAGGGCGCGCTCCCGCAGCTCCGCGAACAGGCGGGAGCCGCGCCAGATGTCGCCGAACGACTGCCGCGTGAGGTCGCCCGCCGATTCGGGGGTGTACGGGCAGGGCGTCAGCTGCCCGTCCGGCGTGATGCGGCAGTAGTCGATGCCGCAGGGGCAGCGGGTGCGGTAGTTGAGGACCGGCGAGTCCTGGTCGGACTCGAACACGTGGCGGATGAACTGGGGCGCGCACTTGGCGCGCACCATCATCGTGCCGCGGTAGCGCCGCTCCGCCCGGGCCAGCTCGGCCAGCAGGGCCTCGCCGCGCTCGGGCGGCAAGGGCTGGAGCGCCTCGCCCCGGCCCGTGGGCACCACGAAGTAGAGGTTGAAGCACACCGCGCCCTGCACCGCGGCCCACGCGATGAGCGCCGGAATCTCGGCCTCGTTGTCCGGCGTGGCCGTGGTCTGGACCACGACGTCGAGCCGGTGGTCGCGCAGGCGCGCCATGGCGTCGGTCGTGTGCTCGAGGGCGTGCGCCCGGCCGCGGAACGCGTCGTGACAGCCGGCGCGCAGCGAGTCCACGCTCACCGCCACGCCCGACACGCCCGAGGCCTTGAGCGTCCGGATCCGCTCGTCCGTGAGCAGCGTGCCGTTGGTACCCACCACCACGGTGGCGCCCCTGCCCGCCGCGTACGAGGCCAGCTCCGGCAGGTCCTCGCGCAGCAGCGGCTCGCCGCCGGAGAGGATCAGCATCGGGGAGGGATTCACGGCCAGCAGCTCGTCCACGATCCGCCGGCACGCGGCCGGGTCCAGCTCGCCCTCGCCCTTCTCCCACGGCCCGGCTGAGATGTAGCAGTGGGCGCAGCGGAGATTGCAGCGCTTCGTGAGGTTCCAGGCGACCACGTGCGGGATGAACGCCGCGTCGGTCTCGCGCGATTCCGTCTCGAGCAAGGCCGGCAGCGCGGAAGTCACAGCGAGGCCAACCTCTGATCCGCCAGTGCAGGGTCCGAGGTGCGCCGCCACGCGGCGTCGCGCGCGTAGAGCTGCCTCAGGCCGCTGAACTTGCGCCGGAACTCCGCGGGGTCCTGGGCGAGCGTCGCGTCGGTGAACCGCGGCACGACCTCGAGGAACAGCGATTCGAGCCGCGCCGCCTCGACCCAGCCGTGCTTGACGTACTCGAGCGCGTTGATGTAGTCGGGCTCGTCGCCGCGCGCCACGAGCCGCAGCACCACGCTGTAGGGATCGAAGTGCCGGACCTCGAGCGCGCTGTCGGCGCCGGCGATGTCGTGGGGCGACACGCGGGCGCGGTCCTCCCAGTGGGCGGGCAGCGGGATCACGTCGGCGGGTGACTCCCACGTCACGCCGAGGTCGAGCGAGGCGGCCGCCTCGCGCACCCGGCCCTCGAGCATCGCGGCGCCGGTCCCGCCGGCCAGCTCCAGGCTCGTCACCCGCAGGCGCCAGCCCTCGGCCAGGTGCGACGTGGAGCCGACGAGGTAGAGCCGTGCCGGTGACGATACCGCGCGCCGCACCGCGGTGAGCAGCGCGCGCAGATCCGCCGCCCCCGCCTCCCTCACTTGAACCGGCGCCGCGGCGTCTTGTCGTGCCAGCCGTACACCCAGAACGTGTAGGCGTACGGGAACATCGTCTGCACGACGTGGAAGGGCTCGTACTCGAACAGCCGGCGCATCGCCCACGAGAACCGGTAGCGCGGATCGTCGGTCGGGATGATCTCGACCGCGCAGTCCACCTGGAAGCTCACGAACACCGGGCTCTGGCCGGTCCACAGCACCGACGCGAACGGCCGCTTCGCCAGGTTGCGGTAGGTCTCGCCCTCGAAGATCTCGAGCAGGCCGAGGCGCCGCCAATCGATGTGCTCGGGGTGCGCGTAGAACTCGCGCGCGGTCCCGATGCGCAGCGCCCGCGTTTCGTCCACCGCGTGCGGCGGCAGCGCCTGGATCTTCTCGACCGCGTCCTCGACCAGCTTGAGGTAGTGCGGGATGTGCTCGTCCTTCGGCGTGAAGCCGACGCCCTTGTTGGCGAGGTTGGGGACCATCTTCTGGTCGTCCCACGTCCCCACCACGGGCAGGTGGCCGGCGTTGAACGCGACGTACTCGTTCTTCTCGATCGCGTCGTACACGCGGCGCTTGTACTCGAGCTGCCACTGGGTGAACTGGTCGGGCAGCGCCTTGATCTCGAGCTCGCGGGTCACCGCGCCGTGCTCGACCAGGCGGGCGGTGTTGTCCACGACCTCGATCCGGCGGGTGGCCGCGGGGATCTGCACATCCGTCATGCGGTGGGCTCTCCTTCGAGTTCCTGTTGCATCACCTTTTCGATCGCCGCCCGGGCGTCGGCTGGGCTCATGGCTTTGAGGTCCACCGGGCAGGCCGCCATTTTCTCTTCGATATCGCGGATTGGGCACCGCGTCACGCCCGACGCCTTCGCTTCCTCGATGAACCGCCGCATCTCCGGCGACAGCGCGTCCCCACCCTCGGCTTCGGCGCGGATCTGCTTCGCCCGCAGCTCGCGGAACATGCTCATCATCGTTTCGGCGTCGAACTCGTCCGCCTCGATCATCGCCTGCTTGTTCTCGTCCATCACGCTGGTCGTGATGCGCCAGATGTCGTGGGCCTTCGCGAACTTCTCGACTGCCCCGCGCGCCAGCGGCCGCGCGATCAGCGGGACGGTCTTGAGGCGCTCGAACGCCTCCCTGGTCCACACGGCGGGGTCGGCTGTGGTGCGGGGCCGCGTGGCGGTGTGATACGGCGGGACCGGGCACTTCGTTTCGACCATCGCGCCGGCGGGCTCGCCGTCGTTCTCGCTCCCCAGGACGACCGTCCTCGCCATCATCTCTTCGGCCTTCACCTCGGCGCGGGCCACCTCCTCCGCGCTGCCGATACCCATGATGAGCTGCATGTGTGTGGGCAGGAGCTTCTGAATCGCCTCATCCAGCCAGCGGTTGGTAACCGTCGGGAGCGCACGGCTCGCGCCGTTCCCTTCTTCCCCTCCTTTCCCTCCTTTCCCTCCCTTCCCTTCTTCCCCTCCTTTCCCTTCTTCCCCTCCTTCCCCTTCTTCCCCTTCTTCCCCTTCTTCCCCTATCTGTTCGAGGACGTATTCCTCCACTGCGCGCCGGGCAATTCCCTGCGCGAACGGCGGCACCCGCAGAATCCGTTGCTCAGCATCCGGAGCCCAGGGAAGACCCGCCTGGCCGTCTTCCTCGATCCACGGGATGTCTTCGGGACGGATGCCCACGGTGCCCGCGAGCAGGGTGTTGCACGGCGCCAGCCGCACCAGGTTCTCGGCCTGCGAGCCCAGGTCCGTGTTGTCGATCCGGTGGGCGCCGTGCCGCGCGATCACCAGCAGCGACGGCTTGATCTCCTCGACCCACTGCATGATCACCTGGAACGGCTTGCCGACGAGGATCTGCGTCTTGATCGGGACGTCCGGGAACTCCCGCGCCATGACCTCGGCCCGCTTGAGGTTGGCCTGGCACAGCTTGAGGAGTCCCTTGTCGATGATGTTGTTGTGCAGCTCTTCCTGCTCCTCGAACTTGAACACCTTCGAGGCCTGGACCGAGAGCACGTCCTTGATATTGTGGAACACGACGTGGTGGTACTCCACGTCGAACGCGCTGCACACGTACAGCGAGCACCCGAAGGCCTGCGCCAGCTCGAGCGCCGACCGCATGCCCTTATAGGAGTAGGACGAGCCGTCCACGCACACCATGACGCGGCCGCCCTCGAGCGGCGTCTCGTCGCGGACGATCAGCATGTCCTTCTCGATGCCGCGCAGCGCACGCGCCACTACGCCGCCGAGCTGCGAGAAATGCTGCCGGCCGAGGCCGTGCGCGCCGATCGCCACCAGGTCGTAGCGGCGCTGCGAGGTGCCGACCAGCCGCGCGACCTGGTCTTCGTCTTCCGCCACGATCCGCCCGTCGTCGCCGAGCGTCACGTCGCTGCGGGTCCGGTCGCCGCCGTCGTAGCCCGCCGCGCGGTTGGGGTCGAAGCCGATCAGCCCCGGCAGCCGCCCCTCGCCGCGGTTCACCTCGTTGACGATTTCCTCGTAGTTGATCCCCTCGAGCAGCTGGCGGGTCAGGGCCACGCCGGCCGCGTCGCAACGCTTGCCCATCTGGTCCAGAAAGCTGTCCGCGATGAGCTGGAGTCCCTTCTCGATCAGCTTGTCGTGGATCTTGCGCTGCTTCCTGATCTCCTCGGGGGTCTGAAACTGGGCGGGAAGTCCGGTCTCGAGCTGCCGGAACCGTACGTCGTGGAGCCGGGCTGCGTAGACGTGGTTGCCGGTGACACGTCCTCCCGATCGCCGGCACAGCTCGATCGCTCGATCGATAGCCCAATCCGAATGTTGCGAGTTGTCTACCGGGACGAATATCTCCGAATACATCGTCACGCTCGGACTCGCCTCGTTCGCTGGTCGGGTGGGAATCGGGACGAAGTTATCGGACGCTTGTGAGCGCTGTCAACACCGAAAGGCGCGGCACAGGGGCACGGGGGCACAGGGGCACGGACACAACACAAGCCCTCGAAGGCGGTGAGGCACGATTACGCGCCAACGGCGGCGCGAATGACCTCGTGCACATAGTGGAAGGGGATGACGCGCTGCAGCGTTTCGGCGAAGCTGCCGGGCAACGGCGTGCGGAAAACTCCCGCTGCGTGCAGCAGCAGCAGCGCAAACACCGAGGCGAGGAGCGCCGTTTCAGCGAGCGACCGCGCGATCGAAGCCACCAGCAGCCCCAGCGCGTTCGCGACGAACAGCCCGGCCGCGACGCCGAAGACGAGCCGCGCCGCTTCGCCGACATCAGCGCCATACGCCACGACGATGAAGAGGAGCGACGGCAGCACCTGGAACAGATCGAGCAGCGCCGAGGCCGCCCAGCGCTGCGCCACCGCCGAGATGGGGTGGATGCCGGTGAGGAGCAGGCGGTGAATCCAGCCGCGCTCGACGTCGCGCGCCCACGGAATGCCGGCCCCGAAGGTCCCGAAGAACGTGAACAGCATCGTGTAGACCAGCGAGGCGTGGGGTGCGGGCGCCCGGCCGAGGGCCACGGCGGCAACGAGGAACAGCGGGACCAGCACGCTCAACACGTTCACCCGCGGGCGCCGGATCGCTTGCCGCCATTCGAGCCACCACACGGCGGCGGTCATGACGCCAGCTCCCGGCCGGTGGCCTCGAGAAACACGTCGTCGAGGCCGGGACGGCGCACGACCACCGCCTCGATCGCGGCACCGGTGCGCTGAATCGCCTCGCATAGGGCCGGAAGCGGTGAGGAGCCGTTGATGGCGTGCGCCACGAGCTTCGCAGCGGTCGCGAGCGCGATTTCGACCCCGCTGACGCGGATGTCGGGGGCCCGCGCGGCGGCGAGCGTGAACTCGAAGCGCGTCCGGCCCCCGAGGCGCGAGATCAGCTCAGCCGGGCGGCCCTCCAGCACCGTGCGCCCCGCGTGAAGGAACACCACGCGGTCGCACAGCCGCTCGGCTTCGGCGAGGTCGTTGGTGGCGAGGACGACGGCCACCTCCGCGCGCACGCGTTCCTTGAGCACGTCGCCGAGGAGGGCGCGGGCCTGGACGTCGAGCGCTCCAGTGGGCTCGTCGAGAATCAGCAATGCAGGTTCGTGGACCAGCGCCTCGAGCAGCAGCAGCTTGCGCCGCATGCCGAGCGAGTAGTCCGAGACCGGCCGATGCGCGTCCGGAGAAAGCCCGAACCGGTCGAGCAGCGCGCCGACCCGGGTCTCCGCCAGGGCGCGGGGGAGACCGGCCGCCATCGCGAAGCCCAGGGCGTTCTCCCAGCCGGTGAGCGCGGCGGCGTGGACCGGCTCGTCGCCGGCGATGCCGATGTTGCGACGGACCGACGGACCGACAGACCGGCGGACCGTTGCGCCGAACAGTTCAAGCGATCCGGCGTCCGGCCGGCGGCCGGTGGCGAGCAGGCGCAGAGCGGTCGTCTTCCCGGCCCCGTTGGGGCCGAGAAGGCCGACGATCTCACCGGGTGCGACATCCAGGTCGAACCCGTCGAGCGCGAGGCGGCCCTTGAACCGCGCCGCCAGCCCGCGGGCCCGGACCGTCAGCTCGGCGCGAGCTGCGTCCCCGTCTCGTCCCATACCGTGAGGGCGTCCACCGGGCAGGATTCGCACGCGGCGATCAGCCGCTTGCGCTCCACCCGCTCCGGCGTCGTAAAGACGACGATGCCGTCCGCGTCCAGCTCGAACGCCTCCGGCGCTTCCTCGATACAGTCCGCGAACCCGACGCACAGCGTGCGGTCAATCCGCACGCGGAGCCCGGCGACCGTGCGTTCTTCGGCCTGTTCCGTGCCCCCCCCCCCGTGCCCCTGTGCCTCCGTGCCCCGACTTTCTGTCACATGCCTTCCAGCCCCAGCTCGCGCCGCGCCGTATCCATCACGTCCGTCGTGATCCGGGCGATGCCCCGCTCGGCGGCGTAGTCGGCGTAGATGCGCTTCACCATGCCGCGCACGAACGACGGCACGCGGGACAGCCGTTCGGTGGCGGCGGCGTCCCAGGTGACGCGGCCGGGTGGGTTGACGGCCGTCGGCAGTCGGCCGTCGGCCGCCGGCGCCTCATCGGTGAACGCGTCTTCGCGGCCGCCTTCGACGCGGGTCCGGATCAGCTCCATCGGCTGGGCGGGCACCGTGCGGCCGCCGATCTCGACGCCGAGGGAGGAGACGAGCTGCGTTTCCATGGGGTTCGTCAGCATCGCGACGGACCGGCCGCAGCTCGGGCACTTGAAGGTCGCCGCCAGCGTGCCGTCGCCCGGCAGCTCCCGTTCCTCGAACGCCATCTGCGCGTCGCAGTCGATGCAGAGGAACTTCATGGCAACCGCGACATCAGTGCGGTGGCGGCTCGCTCGAGGGCGGCCGCCGGGCTGTGAGCTGGGAGCTGGGAGCTCTGAGGAGCGGCAGTTCCGTGCCCCCGTGCCCCTGTGCCCCCGTCCCACGCCTTCTGAGTTGCGGGATCAAATGGTATGCTGGCCAGGATCGGAGCGTCCGCATCCTTCGCGAGTTGTTGAGCTGCGTCCCCGCTGAACAGGGGCGAGACCTCGCCGCATTTCCCGCAGGCGTAGCCGGCCATGTTCTCGACGATGCCGAGCACCCGGACGCCGCGGTCCCGGGCTTCGCGCACCCCGCGCCTGACCGCGCGCAGCGACGCGTCAGAGGGAATCGTGACCACGACGATACCGGCGAGGTTAGGGACCAGCTCCGTGAGGGCGCCCAGGCGGTCGCCGCCGGGCGGGAGATCCACCAGCAGGACGTCCAGCGTGCCCCATTCGACGTCGGAGAGAAACTCGCGGAGCATCCCGGTCTCGAGGGTGCCGCGCCACACGAACCGCTCGTGCGCCGGCTCCTTCCACTGGAGGGGCGCCCCCTCCGCGAGGAGCAGCTCGCTCGACATCACCCGGATTCCGTCGGCCGACCGGGGCGGGATGACGGCGTCCCCGGTCACCTCGAGGCGTCCAACCGGCACGCCGAGCATCCGGGCGGCGGTGGGGCTCTGGAGGTCGGCATCGAGGACCCCGATCGCGCGGCTGGAACGGGCTAGCGCGGCCGCCAACCCGGCCGTGACGAAGCTCTTGCCCACCCCGCCCTTCCCGCTGGCGACGGCCACCACGTGGCGGACCGGGGCAAGCCGGGCGGCCACCCGGGAGCGTTGCGCGGTGACCTGGCCGAGGAGGTCGGACCGGTCCGGCTCGGCGAGATCGTTGTAGGTGCGGATACGGGGCACGCGGAAGCTTCGGGGCGCGCTGGGGGACTGTCAACGGCGGGGCACAGGGGCACAGGGGCACGGGGGCACGGAAGAGGCACCGGAGCCCGCTTGTTCCGTGCCCCTGTGCCCCCGTGCCCCTGTGCCCCGCCGTTGCTATATTCGAGGCGGTTCCGGAACCCCTCACCCAGGAGACAGGCGTGGCCGCAAAGAAAAAGGCAGCCGGCAAGTCCTCGGGCAGCCCGAACGAGGGCTACTGCGTCAAGTGCAAGGCCAAGCGCGAGATCTCGAACGCCAAGCAGATCAAGATGGCCAACGGCCGCCCGGCGCTGAAGGGCACCTGCCCGAAGTGCGGGACCGGCATGTTCAAGATCCTGTCGCCATCCTGAGGCGGCGCCCAGCTCGGCGCGGGCGGCTTGTGGGGGCGCCCGCGCGTTGTATTTTTATGCGTTCTGTTGAATAGCTATTCACCGCCACCGGGACTGCCCGATGCCGAAGAAGACCACCGCCCAGTACCTCGACGAGGTCAACGCCGTCAGCGCGAAGAACTACAAGCCCCTGCCCGTGGTCATCGAGAAGGGCCAGGGCGCGTGGGTGTGGGACGTCGAGGGGAAGAAGTACCTGGACTGCCTGTCGGCCTATTCGGCCTTGAACCAGGGGCACAACCACCCGCGCCTCGTGGCGGCGGCCAAGGCGCAGCTCGACCGGGTCACACTCACCAGCCGGGCCTTCCATAACGATCAGATGGGGCCGTTCCTCGCCCAGCTCACCGCGCTGACCGGCTTCAAGCGGGCGCTGCCGATGAACACCGGCGCCGAGGCCGTCGAGACCGCCATCAAGGCGGCGCGGAAGTGGGGCTACAAGGTGAAGGGAGTGGCGGCGGACAAGGCCGAGATCATCGTGTGCGCGGGCAACTTCCATGGCCGGACCACAACGATCATCTCGTTCTCGACCGAGGCGCAGTACCGGGACGGGTTCGGGCCGCTGACGCCGGGCTTCAAGATCATCACGTACGGCGATGCCGCGGCGCTCGAGAAGGCCATCACGCCCAACACGGTGGCGTTCCTGGTCGAGCCGATCCAGGGCGAGGGGGGAGTGCTACTCCCGCCGGCCGGGTACCTCAAGAAGGTGCGCGAGATCTGCACCAGGAACCGGGTGCTGTTCATCGCCGACGAGATCCAGACCGGGCTGGGGCGCACCGGCAAGATGTTCGCCTGCGAGTGGGAGGGTGTGCGGCCGGACGCGATGACGCTGGGCAAGGCCCTCTCCGGCGGCCTCTACCCGGTGAGCGCGTTCGTGGCGGACGAAGAGGTCATGGGCGTGTTCAATCCGGGCGACCACGGCTCCACGTTCGGCGGCAACCCGCTGGGGGCGGCGATCGGCCGCGCGGCGCTCAGCGTGCTCGTCGACGAGAAGCTGGCCGCGCGGGCGCACGAGCTGGGCGAGTGGTTCATGGGCGAGCTGCGGAAGATCGAGTCGTCCAACATCAAAGACGTCCGTGGCAAGGGTCTGCTGATCGGCGTCGAGCTGACGAGTCCGGCGCGGCCCTACTGCGAGGCGTTGGCGGACCGCGGCATCCTGTGCAAGGAGACGCACGACCTGGTGGTCCGGTTCGCGCCGCCGCTCAACGTCGAGAAGAAGGACTTGGAGTGGGCGCTGGGGCCGATCGGCGAAGTGTTGCAGATGAGCTTCGAGCCGGTGGGTGCGGCGCACTAGGTCGCTGGTCGGCTTTTCAGACGTAACGGGGGGCCGGCGAGAGCGGGCCCTCGTGTTCGCAACCTGCCCCCCCCCCCCCCCCCCCCCCCCCCCCGCATCACGCGGTCGCGTTCCGGGGTGAGAGTCGAGGGGATTCGGGTCCCCGCTGGAACCCACGGGCTGAAGCCCGGGTTCGGCAAGGGCAGGCCCTGAAGGGCTGCCGGCATTTCAGCACCTGGGCACGATCCACGCGGCGGTGCCACCGCGATAGGCGGTGAACGGCTGGTTCGAGAGCGTACGCGCAAGCCGTCACTGTAAGACACGGGCGGCCGACCACCGGGCTGGGTTTCCTCGACACCAGCCGCCGCTGAACCTACCGGCCCGCGTCACGTCACCGTTGGACCCTGCCACCGGCGACGTGCGGCGCGTGGCGCTGCCGTCGCCGAGTTGCCCCAATTGAGCCCCGCCACTGGGAAGCGCCGACGGGCGTCAGCCGCATGTGTGGGCGGCGCCCAGGACCACCTGAGTAGACCGGAGACCTCCGGCCACCACCGCAGCGGTGAGACGCGAGGCGCTGCCGCTGTCGCCGAGCTCGCCGGACCTGTTGTCTCCCCAGCAGGAGGCAGCCTGCGCCGTTGTGACCCCACAAGTGCGACCGCCACGGCCGGCAGCGATGGCGTTGACGTCGACCGGACTTGCGGCACGGCCTGTACGCGCACCCGCACGACGAGGGGGGGTAACAGGTCTGTCCATCGGCGTGGCAGATCCCAGCCGCAGTACCGATAGCCATCTCTCTGCTCACACCCGAGCTCGCTGTAACCGTATTTCAGAAGCACGTTCCATTCGCCCGGCAGGCTGGTCAGCAGCAGGACCTCGACGATCTTCGTCCCGGCAGCGACGTGTGGCGCACGCAAGATGGTCAAGGGCACCGCGCCCGCTGTGACCCACCCCGGCTCGGCGCATGGGCAGAGCGTGTCGTCGTTCGCGTCATACAGCGTGATCTGGAGTCGCACGGTGTCGCCGACGGCCGCTTCCACCGGTCTCGGTGTTACGGCCCACCGCGTGGCTCGCCCGCGAGGACGGGCCGGCTCGCGAGGGCGGGCCGGCCCCAGCAAGCTAGGGTCGACTTCACAGCCCGCAGACAGCACCACGATCACGCCAACCACGGCCCGCCGAAACCATAGATTCGAGCGCATGCGATCCCCCTCGTGTTCCGGGGAGTCTGGGCTGTGGGCGTCAAGCAGGCGTCAAACGCGTTCCACGACCGGGACGGTGGCTCGCGGTGACCCGGCGAGTCCAATTCGGCCCTGTAGGGCAAGCGATGCTTGGGCTGAAAACCACGGGTTGAAGCCCGAACTCGGCAACGGCACGCCCTGAAGGGCTGCAGGCGCTTCAGCGCCCTGCGCGCGACCCGGCCACTTCTCGACCGGTCACGCCCTGCGTGGCAGGTGATGCTCAATCTGGCTATATTATAGCCAGATGCGCTATGAGATCGTCCTGGCGCCGGCGGCGGCTACGACCTTCAAGTCCCTCTCTGCTCGCCTCCGTGCGACCGTCCGGGACAGCCTGGAGCGCCACCTGCGGCACCAGCCGACCAGGGTCAGCAAGAGTCGCATCCAGCGGCTGCGTGGCCGGAGTCGCCCGCAGTACCGGCTGCGGATCCTCGACATGAGGGTGTTCTATGACGTCACGAAGCGCGAAGTCCAGGTCCTTGCCATCGTCCGCAAAGACGAAGCGCAGCGGTGGCTCGAAGCGGAGGGCATCCGGGGTGAAGAGGGTGGCGCTCGCGAGGGTTAAGGACGACCTGTCCCGATACCTTCGGCTCGCCGAGGGCGGCGAGATCGTCATCACTCGGCACGGGAGGCCCGCCGGCGTGCTCATCGGCTTCGAGTCCGAGGACGACTGGTTCGAATACCGGCTGGAGCACCACCCGGAGTTCCTGCGCCGCGTCGCCGAAGCCCGCGTGGCCTTGGGCGAGGGCCGTGGCGTGCGCGTGGAGGACCTGTGAGCAAGCCGAACAAGACCCCGAAGAAGAGACTGCCGCGGTTCCCGTCCGAGGACGCCGAGCGCCGCTTCTGGGCCAAGCACGACGCGACCGAGTACTTCGATTGGAGCAGGGCCGCGCAGCCGACCCTTCCCAGGCTCAAGCCCTCGACGACGTCCATCTCGAAGCGGACGCGCAAGCCGTCGGCGTAGGACCAGTCGACGGTGGACCCGATGATCCACCTGCGCCCCGCCACCCCCGCCGACCTCGGCGCCATCGGCCGGCTGATCGAAGCCTCGGCGCGCGGGCTGAGCGCGGGCTACTATACGCCGGAGCAAGTGGACAGCCTACTGCGCTTCGTGTTCGGGACCGACACCCAGCTCATCCGCGACGGCACGTACTACGTTGTTGAGGGCGGCGGCGACCTGGTCGCCGCCGGCGGCTGGAGCCGGCGGCGCACACTGTTCGGCGGCGACCAGATGAAGGATCGCGAGGACCCGTTGCTGGATCCCGCGCAGGAGCCGGCGCGGATCCGTGCCTTCTTCGTGCACCCCGGCGCGGCGCGGCAGGGCCACGGCCGGCGTTTGTACGACGAGTGCGCCAAGGCCGCCGTGGCGGGAGGGTTCCGGTCCTTCACGCTCGTCGCCACGCTGCCTGGCGAGCCGTTGTATCGGGCGTTAGGCTTCGAGGTGATTGAGCGGTTCGCGCTCCACCTGCCCGATGACGTCTCGGTGCCGGTGGCGCGGATGACGCGGGTCCTCGCTCCGCCGGTCTCGGCTTCGCCGCGGACGCCCGCGTAGTGCCCTCCTGGCGCCGTGCCGTCCGATCAACCCTGGCGGGCCTGGCCTGCGGCACCCTCATCCTGGGCGTCGGCGGCCGCGTTCTGATGCGCGGCATCGCGCTCGCAACGGGCGGCTCCGGTGGCTTCTCCCTCGGTGGCTCGCTGGAGGTCGTGGCGGTCGGCGCCCTGTACGGCGCGCTCGGCGGCCTGTTGCTGCTCGGGTTCCCGCTGCGGCTCGGGCGCTGGCGCCCCGCGCTCCACGCCACCATTCTCCTCGTCGTCGTAGCGCTGAGCTCGGCGGCGGCCCGTGGTGCCGCCTCGGGCGTCCGGCTGCCGGCCCGAGTGGTCGTGGTGCTCGCGTTCGGCGGCCTGTTCCTCGCATACTCATTCGCGCTCGCGGCCCTCGAAGGCAAGGAGCGAGCGAACCGATGCACCTGACGACACCACACGATTCGGGAGTCACCGGATGACTCGTACCCTGCGCCTCGCGCTCGTGCTCACCGCCCTCTCACCGGGTCTCGCCCACGCGCAGGCGCCGGCAGCCCGCCCCGACGACGTCGCCTCCCTCGACGGCATCATCCGCGCCTTCTACGAGGTCATCTCAGGCCCGGCCGGCCAGCCGCGCCAGTGGGGCCGCGACAGCTCGCTCTACATCCCCGGCGTCCGCTTCGTCGCGATGAGCCTGCGCGATGGCCGGCCCGTGGCCAACATCACCGATCACGGCCAGTACATCGCCCAGAGCGACCGCTTCTTCGTCGAGAACGGGTTCTTCGAGCGGGAGATCGGGCGGGCGGAGCGGCGCTTCGGCAACATCGTGCACGTGTTCAGCAGCTACGAGTCCCGCCGCGCCGAGAACGGGCCGGTCACGGGGCGCGGCATCAACAGCATCCAGCTGTTCTGGGACGGCACGCGGTGGTGGATCGCCAACGCCACGTGGGACAGCGAGCGGCCCAACAACCCGATTCCACCCGAGCTGTTGCCGAGGCGTTAGGGACCACGACCCAGGGGGGCACCATGGGAACGATGCGGCTTGCGGTTGACGTCCCGGGCCAGAAGGGGCCGGTCGACGTCAGCCCCGACCGGCTCCACGAGCTGCTCGCCGATCGCACCAACCGCCTGTGGCTCGACATCCGCGATCCGGGCCGCGAGGACGTGGAGCTGCTGCGGCGCGAGTTCGGCTTCCACGAGCTGGCGCTCGACGAAGTGACCAAGCCCCACGACCGCCCGCGCTGCCACGCCTTCAGCGGCTACCACTTCATCGTCGTGTACGCCGCTGAGCACACCGGCAAGGAGTTCCTGCCCCGCGAGCTGAACCTGTTCTGGGGCGACCACTACCTGGTGACGATCCACCGCGGATCGGCCACCGTGCGCGGCCTGCTCGAGCAGGCACGCGCCCAATGGGAGCAGCACGAGCAGCGCCACGCCTACGGCATCGCGTGCCTGGCGTACGCCATGTTCGAGAGCCTCGTGGACGGCTACTTCACCGTGCAGGACCGGGTCCGCGAGCAGATCGAGGGCATCGAGGAGGCGATCTTCAAAGGCGTCGAGGGCGCGGCGGCCGACCTGTTCAAGCTGCGGAAGGACCTGCTGCGGGTCCCCCGCCTTCTCGCCCCCACGAGCCAGGTTCTGGCCGAGGTGATGCGGCGCGAGCGCGCGATCCCCGAGGGCCTCAGGCCGTACTTCGCCGACGTCCAGGATCACGCGCAGCACGTCCTCGCGGTGTTGGACACGTACCGCGACCTGCTGGGCGCGGCGCTGGACGTGCAGATCTTCTACACCTTCAACAAGCTCGGCAACATCATGAAGCGGCTCACGGCCGTGACGGTGATCATCATGGTGCCGAACTTCGTGGCCAGCATGTACGGGATGAACTTCGCGCACCTCTATCCGCCCAGCGAGTGGAGCCTCGGGTTCGTGGTGGTCGGGGCGTTCCTGCTGTGCATGGTGGCCTGGGGCTTCATCCACTCGCGGATGCTCGGCTGGCTGTGATCCGCCCGTGCTCCTCAACCGCCTCGAGTTCGTCCTGATGAACAACCCCGTGCGCGCCGCCATCCAGCGCCACGTGGAGGCGCGGCGGCTGCTGCGCCTCGGCGGGCCGATCATGGGCGGCGCGGCCCTCGAGCTGGGCTGCGGCCGCGGCGTCGGCGCCGCCATCATCCTCGACGTGTTCGGCGCCTCGAGTGTGGATGCCTTCGACCTCGACCCCCGCATGGTCGCGCGCGCCCGGCGCCGCCTTGACCCCCGGGCCGACGTGCGGCTCTGGGTCGGAGACGCCACCGCCATTCCCTGCCCCGACGCCCGCTACGAGGCGGTGTTCGACTTCGGCATCCTCCACCACGTGCCCGACTGGCGCGCCGCGCTGCGCGAGGTTCGCCGCATCCTGAAGCCGGGCGGCCGCTTCTACGCCGAGGAGGTGCTGGCGGCCTACCTGCGCAACCCGCTCCTGGCCCGGCTGTTCCGGCACCCCACTCACGACCGCTTCGACGCCGAGCAGTTCGTCGCGGCGGTGCGCGAGGCGGGGCTCACGCCCACCGGCGAGGAGACGCTCGGCAACGCGTTCGCGTGGTTCGTCGCCCGGCGGGAGGCGGCCTGACCGTGCGCAGCCTGCTCGATCCCGGCGACCGTCTGCAGCTTCTAGGTCGCTTCGGCAGCCTGCGCCCCGAGGCGCCCGCCCGCTGGGGCCGCATGAGCGCGGCCCGGATGCTGGCCCACCTGAGCGACCAGATGCGCCACACGCTGGGCGACGCGACGGCGGCGCCGAAGCCGGGCGTCCTGCGCTGGCCGATCGTCAAACAGCTCGTGATGTACTGGCTGCCCTGGCCGAAGGGGCGCGTGCAGGGCCCGCCCGAAGCGTTCCTGTCGCGCCCCACGACGTGGGAGGCGGACCTCGCCGCGTTCCAGGCGCTGATCGAGCGGTTCGTGCGGCAGGAGGCCCGCACCGACTGGCCGCCGCACGCGTTTTTCGGCCGTATGACGCGCCGGTCATGGGGCTTCTTCTGTCACCGGCACTTCGACTACCACCTGCGCCAGTTCGGCGCCTGACCGCCGTCGGCGCTGGCGCGAGGGCGGCCCGCATCGTACCGTTGGGCGCCCCCTTCCCTCCCCCCCTCCCCTCCCCCCGCCAGGAGGACCGCCCACGACCCGCGCTCTGGCGACCGTCGCGCTGCTGGCGAGCGGCATCGTTGCACCGATGTCCGGCCAGGCGGTGCCGTGCACGTACGAGCAGTGCGCGCTGCGCATTCAGTACCGCCTGTTCGACGTCCGGGTCGTCCAGGGGGCGGCGGAAACACCCGTCGGCAGGATCGCGCTCTTCGCGCCGCGCATCGAGCCGCTGGCCACCGCCTCGGACACGGTACGCTTCCATTATGCGGCCTACCGCAACGGCCAGGTCGGCGGGGCCGTCCTCACGCTGGTGGGCTCCGTGGCGCTGATCGGATCCGCGGCGGTCGCGTTCGGCAGTGCGTTCTCGACCAGCGATGCGAACGAGGCCGCGTACGCGGCACTGTTCGGCGCCGGCGTCGTCGCCGCTTTCGTTGGGATCGCGGCCACGCGGCGCGCCCAGGACCACCTGCAGCGCGCGATCTGGCTCTACAACCGCTCGCTGGCGGGCGGCGGCGAGCCCTAGGTGGACCGGTTTCTTCTCACGCCGTTCTTTCTCGACCAGCCCGCGCCGCTGCTCCAGCGGCTCGCGCCGCCTGGTTGGGCAATCAACCGGCCGGCGATCGGGGACGGGCCGTTGCTCGAGCGTGTGGCCGCCGTGGGTGAAGGCATCGCGGCGCATGCGGAACGGAGCGTGCGGGACGGTGCGCGGCCCGTCGCCGTGACCGGCGACTGCTGCGCGGCGATCGGCGCGGTGACCGGACTGCAACGCGCCGGCCTGCGCCCGCGCGTGCTGTGGCTCGATGCCCACGGCGACTTCAACACGCCCGCGACGTCGCCGAGCGGGTTCGTCGGCGGGATGCCGCTCGCGATGCTGGTCGGCCGCGGCGACCAGGCCGCGCTCGACCGGCTCGGCACCGAGCCGGTCGCGGAATCCGCGGTGGTCCTCTTCGACGGCCGCGATCTCGATCCGGCGGAGCGCGTGGCGGTCGAGGGTTCGGCGGTCAGGCGCCTCACCACGCTCGACGCGCTGGACGCGCTGGCGCTCGACGGCGAACCGGTGCACGTGCATCTCGATGCCGACGTCGTCAATCCGCTGGACGCACCCGCGATGCTCTACCCCGCCCCCGGCGGACCGCGCCTCGACGAGCTCGAACGCGCGCTGGGACGCCTGGCGCGGCGCTCGCGCGTCGTCTCGGTCACGCTCACGACGTGGGCGCTGGACAAGGATGCCAAGGGGCAGACCGAGCGCGCCGTGCTCCGGCTCCTCGACGCGGTGCTCGGGGGCGGGGCCGTGTGATCCCGCTGCGCGACCACGCGACCATGCCGGCGGACGCGCGCGCGGGCCTCGAGCGCACGCTGGCGCCGCTCACGCTGCTGGCGCACGTCCTCGACTGGGGCCGCGCGCTCGACCCGCCGCTGCGCGTCGACGACGTGATCACGCAGGACGAGTATACGCATGACGCCATGATGCGCCTGCCTAACGGAAGCTGGCTCGTCTTCGACACGACCTGACTGGGCGCGCTGACGGCGGTCGCCGTCTGGCCCACGAAGCCCTCCGCCGACGACCTGCTGCGTGAGCGGCTGGAACGCGGCTGGAAGCCGATGCCGAGCGGGCTCACGGGGGGCGACCGGGTGCTCGGCCACGCGGCCTGCCTGTTCGTCGCGCGCGCCTAGGGCGATCCCGCCGCCGCGCCCCGCGCCGTGCGCACGCGGCCGTACGTCTGCAAGTCGAGATCCTCCTCGTCGTCGCGCAGGGTGAGCCGCGCCACCCGCCCGTCGAACCCCACGGCGAACTCGGCGAACGAGCGGCCGAGGTGCCGCTGGCGCCACGCCACCCGGAAGGTGTCGTAGTGCCAGTGCTCGAGGTCGCCGACCAGCTCGCCGGTGTGCACCACGAGGTGCTCGCCGTCCACGGTGACGTCCGCCTCACCGTACAGGCTGTCGGCGTAGCGGCCGGCGTAGCCCGCGAGCGCGGTCGAGGTCCGCGTGTCCCGCACGCGCAGCGAGTCGCGCCGGCGGTCCAGCGAGTCGGCGCGCCTGCGGCTCCACTGCAGGTCGGCCAGGAGGTCGGCGCTCCAGTCCCGGGCCTGCGACGCGCCGAGGTACGCGTCGAACACGCGGTACGCCAGCCCGACCAGCAGCGCGCCGACCTGGTCGCTGTTGGCCATCACCACGACGCCCAGCCGCTCCTCCGGCAGCATGGCGACATGGGACCGCATCCCGTCCAGCGCGCCCCCGTGCGACACGACCTTGCGGCCCCGGTAGTCGTTGAGGCTCCAGCCGAGCCCGTAGGCCCTGAGGTGGACGTCGGGCCAGATCGAGTCGGTGCGGGCGTTGCTCGTGATCACCGTGTGCGCGGTCTGCATCTCGCGGATCACCGCCTCGCTGACCAGGCGCCGACCGCCGTACATGCCGCGGCCGAGGTTGAGCCGCACCCATTGCGCCATCGCGAACACGCTCGCGTTGAGCGAGCCCGCGGCCGCGACATTGTCCACGTTGCGCCACGGGACCGCCACCATCCGCCGCTCGACCCGCGCGTGCGGCATCGCGACATTGTCCATCCCGGGCAGGTCGCGCACGGTGGTCGTGGCGTGCGTCATGCCCAGCGGCACGAGCAGTCGCTCGCGGATCACGTCATCCCAGCTCCGGCCCGACACGGCGGCGATGACCTCGCCGGCGGTCAGGAACATCACGTTCTGGTAGCCGTAGCGAGACCGGAAGCTCCAGCGCGGCGGGTGAAACCGCATCGCGCGCACGATGTCGGTGCGGCTGCGCCCGCTCGCGTACCAGGTACCGTCGGCGCGCGTGAGCCCGCCGCGGTGACTCAGCAGGTCGCGCACCGTCATCTCGCGGGTCGCGTACGGGTCGTACAGCTGGAACCACGGCAGGTGACGCGTCACCGGATCGTCCCAGCGCACCCGCTGCGAGTCCACCAGCATCCCCATCAGCGCCGCCGTGAACGCCTTGGTCGTGGATGCCGCCACGAACGTGGTGTGCTCGTCCACCCGGTCGGGCCGGCCCAGCTCGCGCACCCCGAACCCGCGCGCCCAGACCACCGAGTCGTCCTTCACCACGGCGATCGCGAGACCCGGCACCTCCCAGTCGCGCATCGCGCGCTCGATGTAGGTGTCGAGCCCGCGCAGCCGCGCCGGGGGCGGCGCCTGGGCGACGAGCGCCCCGGGAATCACCATCAGGGCCGCCACCGCGATCATCCAAGTCGGACGCATACCGGCCTCCCTCTCGTCTCGTCGTTCGTGTCGTCCCTGGCTGCAGCCCGGGCTCGGCCACCAGCGTCCTGAAGGACGCCTCGCTGTCCTCAGGCCCTCGGCCACCCTCGCCAGCCGGGTCCCCGCACCACTCGACCCGGCTTCGCCCCGGTGTGGACGCCACCGCGCACGACGTGCGTGCCGTTGACGAACACGTGCCGGATCCCCGTCGCGTACTGGTGCGGTTGCTCGAAGGTGGCGTGGTCGCGGACGCTGTCGGGGTTGAACACGACGACGTCGGCGTAGTAGCCCGGCCGCAGCAGGCCGCGCCGGCGCAGCCGCAGGTTCTCGGCCGGCAGACCCGTCAACCGGTGGATCGCGTCGGCCAGCGTGAGCGCCCGCTGGTCCCGGGCGTACAGGCCCAGCACCCGCGCGAAGCTCCCGTAGGCCCGGGGATGCGGGTTCGACCTCAAGAACACGCCCTCGGTGGCCGGCGCTTCCGCATCGGAGCAGAAGCTGACCCAGGACAGGCCCATCTGGCGCCGCACGTTGTCTTCCGACATCAGGAAGTAGATCGTGCCGACGCGGCTGTCGTCCTGCACCACGAGGTCCATCGCCGTCTCCTCCGGCGAGGTCCCGCGCATCCGCGCCACCTCGGCCAGCGTCTTGCCGGTGAGCGGCTTGAGCGAGTCCTGCCGGAACCCCACCAGGATCACCCGCTCCGGCGAGCCGGCGCCGAGGAACAGGTTCTCCCAGGCGTCGGTGGGCGTCGTCATGTCGCGGCCCACGCGGGCGCGGATCGCCGGGTCCTGGAGCCGGCGGCGCCACGCCTGCAGCCCGCCCTCCTGCACCCACGGCGGCATCGCCGCGTCGAGTCCCGTGGCCCCGGCGGGATACGTGTACATGTCGGCGGTGATGCGCAGCCCCCCGGCCCGCGCCCGCTCGACCCGCGCGATCACGGAGTCGAGCTTGCCCCAGTTGCGCTGACCGGCGGCCTTGAGGTGGTAGATCTCGGCCGGCACCCGGGCGCGCCGCGCGATGGTGATCAGCTCGTCCACGGCCTCGAGCAGCCGGTTGCCTTCGCTGCGCATGTGCGAGATGTACATGCCCCCGTGGCGGCCGGCCTCCTCGGCCAGCGCCACCAGCTCGTCGGTTCGGGCGTAGAACGCGGGCGCGTAAATCAGCGAGCTGCCGACGCCGAGCGCGCCTTCCTCCATGCCCCGCCGAACCAGCGCGCGCATCCGGTCCAGCTCGGCCGGCGTGGGCCGGCGGTCCGCGTAGCCCAGCTCGTGGATTCGCACGGTGGTGGCGCCCACGAACGAGGCGACGTTGGGCGAGACACCGCGGCGCTCCAGATGCTCGAGGTACTCGCCCAGGCTGGTCCACGCGACGTCGAACCGGATGTCGCCCTGCTCGCGCACGACCTGGGCCTTCATCGAGTCGGTGAGCGGCCCCATGGACACGCCTTCGCCGAACACCTCGAGGGTGACGCCCTGGAGCAGGTCGCTCATGCCGCGGCCGTCCTCGATGAGGCTCTCGGTGGCCCAGCTCAGCATGTTGATGAACCCGGGACTGACGGCGAGCCCGCGCGCGTCCACTTCGACGCGGCCGCGCCGCCCTTCCGGAACGTTGCCAACGACGACGATGCTGTCGCCGATGACGGCGACGTCGGCCCGCACCGGCGCGGCGCCGGAGCCGTCATACACGGTCCCGCCGCGGATGACCACGTCGTAGGTCGGGCCACACGCCAGCGGCGCGAGGGCGACGAGGGGCCACAGCATCGAGGGAAGACGGCGACGGGGGTTGGCGCGCATCGAGATCCCATGGAAGAGGGGCGGGGTGATGCTACGGCGGTCGGCGGTCACGGCGCAAGCGCGCGCGCATCGCTAAGTTGGTCGCGTGAGGCCGGCCGCCCTGGACGATCTGCGCCCCGCCTTCCGGGCCGAGATGGCGCGCGACGAGGCCGAACGTGCCTGGCAGGCGTTCGGCGGCCGGGTGGCGGTGGTGCTGCCCGGGGGCGGCGCGCGCGGCGCCTACGAGGCCGGCGTCCTGCTCGCCTTCCAGGACGCCCGCATGCCCACCCACATCATCACGGCGACGTCCATCGGCGGGATCAACGCCGCGAGCTACGCCTCGCAGGCCGACGGGCTGGTGGGCAACGCGGAGCCCCTGGTCGAAGCCTGGCGCGATGTCACTCCGCCCGCGGTCGGCATCGACTGGACCCGCTACGCGTTCATGCTCGGCGGCCTGATCGCGGTGTCCGCGGGCCTGGCGAATCTCGTCTACTACCAGCTGACGGTCGGCGGCGTGCGGGTGCACCTGTCCCACCCGGCCTTGCTGTGGGCCGGCCTCGCGCTGGCCGGCTCCGCGGTGCTGCTGCTGCACGTGACGATGCCCTACGCGTACGTCGTGCTCCGCCGACTGGTGAAAGGCGGCGTCTGGCGGCCGGATCCCGTCAAGCTGCGACAGTCCATCCTGGCCAACCTGCTGATCCTGTTCTTCGCGGCGGCCTCCTGGGAGTCGTTCCACGTGCACACGCAGTTCACCGACGTGGCCCGGGATCACCCCGTCGCGGCCGGCGCGGCGGTCGTGCTGCTCGCCGGCATGCTCGCGGTGAGCCTGCGGCTGCGCGTGTGGCTGGGCCGGGTGCTCCAGGTGCTCGGGCGGCTGCTGTTCCGGCCCGGCCTGTTCGAGAACTTCGAGCGGCGCCGGTTCCTATCGCCGAAGATCAACGTGGATCGGCTCCGGCGGTCGCCGATGCGGGTGCTGCTCACCGCGACCGACCTCGAATCCGGCACCGCGCGCTTCTTCTGCAACGGATCGCCCGAAGCCCTCGCGGGCGATCCCGGCGTCGACCGGCAGTTCGTCGCCGAAGAAGTCTCGACGGCCGACGACCTGATGTCGGCCGTCGTGGCGTCGAGCGCCCTGCCCATCGTGTACGAGCCGATGCCGATGGGCGCCCGGACGTTCGGCGACGGCGGGATCGTCGCGAACCAGCCGATCCGGCCCGCGTTGCGCCTCGGGGCCGACGTGGTGTTCCTGGTGATGGTGGATGCGCCCGGCGCCCGTCACCCGCGGCTCGACACGTTCCTGGACGTGGGGCGGCGGGCGCTGGACATCCTGATTCAGCAGAACATGGTGGCCGACCTGGCGACCCTGGGCCGCTTCAACGCGCTGTGCCTCGAGGCCGCGCGCCAGGCGAACGCGCGCCCCGAGGAGATCGAAGTCCACACCGGCCGGCGGCGCTACCGCTACGTGCGTCCGTTCACCATCAGGCCGCGCGACGAGCTGGGGACCGGCATTCTCGACTTCGGCGACCCCCGCACCGTGGAGGTCATCGCGCGCGGCTATCAGGACGCGTGCGAGCAGCTGCGGGAGGCGCTGGTCTACGCGGACGACGCGCGGCTCGCGCGGCCACGGCGGGCATTGCGCCTGACCGTCGCGCCGGGCCCCTAGCCGCGCTCAGGCGCTCCCTTGCGCCCGAGCACTTCGGCGACCCGGTCGAGCAGCTCGTCCACGGTCCACGGCTTCGCGATGAACGGCACCTGCGAAAGGATCGGGTACTGCTCGCGAACGTCCGCCCCGGTGTAGCCGGACGTGAACAGGAACCGCACCCCGGGCAACTTCTCGCGCGCGGCCTCGTAAAGCGCGAAGCCGCCCAGTCGCGGCATGATGACGTCCGTCACCACCAGCGCGACCCCCGGCATCTGCTCGAGCACCTCGAGCGCCTCGACGCCGTCGGCCGCCGCCAGTACGCGATACCCCACCCGTTCCAGCGCGCGCCGGGCCGCGTGGCGGATCGCCGGCTCGTCCTCGACGACCAGGATGGTCTCCGATCCGCCGGGCAGCGCGATCGGGGCCGGCGGCGTCACACCCGGCGCCTGCCCGCCGACCGGGAAGTAGAGCTTGATGACCGATCCGTGCCCGGGCTCGCTGTAGACGAACACGAACCCCCGGTGCTGCTTCATCAGTCCGTACACCATGGCCATGCCGAGGCCGGTCCCGCGCCCGGTGGGCTTGGTGGTGAAGAACGGCTCGAACATCCGCTTTCGGGTTTCCGCGTCCATCCCGACACCGGTATCCGACACGGCGACGCACACGTACCGGCCCGGTTCGCCCCATCCGTGGGTCGCCACGTGCACCTCGTCGAGGGCGGCCGTCTCGAGGCTGATTCCCAGCGTGCCGCCGTCGGGCATCGCGTCGCGCGCGTTCGTGGCGAGATTCAGCAGGATCTGGTGCACGGCCGCGGCGTCGGCCAGGACGGGTGGGATGTCCCTCTCGGGCTCGATCCGGATCTCGAGGTTCTCGGGCAGCATGCGCCGGAGCGTCCGGCCGAACTCGGTCACCAGCGGGTCGAGCTGCAGCGCCTCCAGCTTGAGCGGCTCGCGTCGGCTGAAGGCCAGCAGCTTGCGGATCATGTCCGCGCCCCGCAGCGCCGCCTGGCGCGCTTCCTCGAGGTCGGCGCGCGACTCTGCGGCCTCGGCCGGCAGCTCCATCGCCACGAAGCCGAGATTCGCCAGGACCGCCGTCAGCACGTTGTTGAGATCGTGCGCGATGCCGCCCGTCAACTGGCCGACCGCCTCCATCTTTTGCGCCTGCCGGAGCTGCTGCTCCAGAACCCGGCGCTCGGTCACGTCGCTGGCCAGAATCAGCGTCGCCGGGCGTCCCGCGAAGGTCATCGTGTGGCCGGTCACCTCCACGTCGAGAACCGAGCCGTCCTTGCGCCGGTGGCGCCACTCACCGGGGGGGCGAACCCCGAGGCCCCGGCTATTGAGCTCCTCCATCACGGCCGGCACATCCTCCGGCGGCCGGATGTCCGTGATGTTCATCCCGAGAAACTCCTCGCGCGTGTAGCCATATCGCCCGACGGCCGCGTCGTTCACCGCGAGGAACCGCAGCGTCTCGCGATCGAACACCCACATGGGGTGGGGGTTGGCATCGAACAGCTGGCGGTAGCGGTCCTCCGAGGCCAGGAGCCGCTCCTCCACGATCTTGCGCTCCGTCACGTCCGACAGGAGGCCGTCGGCGTAGCGAGCGCCGTCTCGCTCATAGACGGCCACCGATCGGTCGTGCCACCAGATCCAGTGGCCGTCCCGGTGGCGGATCCGGTACTCGACGTCGAACGGCGCGTCGCTCTTGAACAGGGCCTCGTAGGCCTCCTGCACCCGGGCCCGGTCGTCGGGGTGCATGCGCCCGAACCACTGCTGCCCGCCGCCGGCGTAGACCTCTTCCGCGGTGAACCCGAAGTGATCCAGCACGCCGTCACTGACGAACACGGCGTTGCCGGACTCGTCGGCGGTCCAGGCCACGTCGGGGATGTTGGAGAGAAGCCGGTGATACTGCTCGGTGCGCCGACCCAACTCCTCCTCGATGCGGCGCAGCTCCGTCAGATCCTCCGTGGTGGCCAGGACGCCCGTGGCGCGCCCGTGCGCATCGCGCAGCGTGACGTACCGGCACAGGCACCGGAGGACCCGGCCGTCCTTGTGGAGGATCTGGCTCTCCGCCTGCGCGAGACCGTCGCCCTGCAACAGCCGGAGCAGCCGCTCCTTGATGCCCGGCCACTGGTTGAGCGGCACCAGCAGCCCCGCGGGGCTGCGTCCGATCAGCTCGTCGCGGGAAAAACCGAAGACCCGCTCAGCGGCGGCATTGCACTGGTTGAGGCGCAGCTCGGTGTCCACGCCAAGAACCGCCGTGGGGAGGCGGTCCAGCAGCGCGCGTTCACCCGCGCGGCCGGCCGGGCGGGAGCGGCGGGCAGGCATCGTGAAGGAGACTTAGTAGCGCAGGCCGGCGGCGTCCGCAAATGCCTTCAGCTTCGCCTCCTGGTCCGGGGTGAGCTTCCCGGGAACTCCGATCTCGACCTCCACCAGCTGGTCGCCGCGGGCGCCGTTCTTCTCGATGCCCTGTCCCTTGATGCGGAACTTCTTTCCCGGCTGGGTGCCGGGGGGCACCTTGAGGACCACGTGCTTGCCGTCCACCGTGCGGACCTTGAGCCTGGTGCCGAGGGTGGCCTGCACGACGTTGATCGGGACCCGGCAGATGACGTCCAGCCCGTCGCGCGCGAAGAACCGGTCGGGCTCGACCTGGAACGCCACGATGAGATCACCGGCGCCCGACGCCCCTCTGGGGCCCTGCTCCTTGAGCCGCAGCCGGGTGCCGTCGTCGGTGCCCGGCGGCACGTCGATCATCAGCCGCTTTTCGACCCGGACGTCGCCCGCGCCCTGGCAGGTACCGCACCGCTGCGAGGGGATCCTGCCCTTGCCCCGGCACGCGGGGCACGGCCGCTTCACCGCGAAGCCGCCGTAGCCGAACGACACCTGGCCCGAGCCCTTGCACTCGGCGCAGGTCGTGAACTGCGCGCCCGGCGCGGCGCCGCTGCCGTGGCACGTGGGGCATGACTCCGTCACCGGCACGGTGACCGGCACCTTCCCGCCGAGCGCCGCCACCCGGAACGGGATCGTGACGACGACCTCGACGCTCTCGCCGCGACCGGTGTCGGGCTTCTTGCCCTCGCCGCCGAAGATCGACGAGAACAGGTCGCCCAATCCGCCGAAGCCGCCGAACTCCTCGAACTTGACGTTGGGTCCGGCCCCGCCGCCGCGCGGACTGCGCGGAGCGCCGCCGGCGAACGCGCCGTACTTGCGGAGCCGGTCGTACTGCGTGCGCTTTTCGGCGTCCGAGAGGACGGAGTGCGCCTCCGAGATCTCCTTGAACCGCTCACCCGCCGCCTTGTCACCCTGGTTCCGGTCCGGGTGGTACTTCTTGGCGAGGCGGCGATACGCCTTCTTGATCTCGTCGGCGGTGGCCGCCTCCGGCACGCCGAGAGTGCGGTAGTAGTCCTTCTGCTGGGCCATGCTTTGGCGACCGCGCCCTACGAACCGGGGTGGGCGCCGGCGTCGGCCGGCATGGAAGCGGGGGGCGGCCACTGCAGCACGGCGACCCGCGCGGGCCGGAGCAGCGTGCCCCGGAACCGATACCCGTGCTGGTACACGGCGCCCACGGTGTTGTCCTGCTCCGCCACGCCCGCCGGCAGCGTCGCCACGGCCTCGTGGCTCTTGGGGTCGAATGGCTCGCCCACCGGGTCGATGCGCTCGACCCCGGCCAGCTCGAGCGTCTTGAGGAACTTCCGCTCGATCGCGAGCATGCCGTCGTGCAGCGCCTGCGACGAGGTGTTGGCGGGATCGAGATGAGCGACCCGCGCCAGATCGTCGATCACGTCGACGATGCGGGCCAGCACTTCCGCCTGGCCGCGCTGGGCGGCGTCCTCGCGCTCACGCAGCGCGCGCTTGCGGAAGTTCTCGAAGTCCGCGGCGCTGCGCAGCGCGCGGTCCCGCCACTCGCCCAGCTCGCGCTCGAGCCGCTGGACCGCCTCGGCGGCCGGCTCGACCACCGCGGCGCCTGACGCCCGCTCGGCCGCCGCCCGGGCCGCATCCTCAGCCTCGAGCTGAGCCAGCGCCGCATCAGCCTCGCCAGCCGGGTCCGGCGGCGCCTGGCCCACCGGCTCCGGCTCCTCTTTCTCCTTCTTTCGCACTGGCACTCCGGTGACGAATTGCCCGTAAGCTCGCCAAGAACCATAATCTGCGCGGCAAGGGATGTGCCAGTTTGGGCTGTCAAAGAGACAGGCAGCATTGAGGCGCCGGGGCAGCAATGGCGAGAGGCGAGGCCCGGCGGCACAGCGGCACAGACGGGGCCCCGAGCGGTCTGTTCCGTGCCCCTGTGCCCCCGTGCCGCTGTGCCCCGCCTCTCCCTGCCAGCCGCAACCAACCAAACCCCGAGGCTACAACGACTAACGAAGGAATGAGCGGGGAAGCCACCGAGGCCGTCGTGCTCGACTCGGATCGCGCACTCGCCGAGCAGGTTCTGGCGGGGGACGAGCTGGCGTTTCGCCAGCTGTACCGCCGGCACTCGCCGCGGCTGTTCCTGTTCGTCCTGCGGCTGATGAACGGCCAGGAGGCGGAGGCGGAAGACGTGGTGCAGGAAACGTGGCTGAAGGCGACGGAGCGGCTCACGACGTTCCGGTGGGAGGCTTCGTTCGGCAGCTGGCTGACGGCAATCGGGCTGAACGTGGCGCGGGAGCAGCTGCGCCGCCGCGGCCGCCGCCGCGAGGACGTTGTGGAGGACTTCGACGCGCCGGCGCCGGACGTCCCGGCGCGGTTCGAGCTGATGGACCTGGAGCGCGCGATCCGCGACCTGCCCGACGGCTACCGCACGGTGCTGGTGCTGCACGATGTCGAGGGCTACCGGCACGAGGAGATCGCCGGACAGCTCGGTATCTCGGTGGGCACGTCCAAGTCCCAGCTGTTCCATGCGCGGCGGCGGGTACGCACCGCGCTCTCGGAGGTTCGAAAGGATCCGGTCGTATGAACGACGACTTTGATGACGAGCTGACGCCGGTCGAGCGGCGGGCCTACGCGTCGCTGCCGCGCGAGGCGGCGCCGAACCCGGAGCTGGAGGAGCGCGTGGTGGCGATGCTGCGCGCGCGCGGCCACCTGCCGACGCCGATCAGCGTGGCGCGGGGCGGCCGCACCCGCCGGCCCGCGGCCGCGTGGCTCGCCGGCGCGGTGGCGGCAGGCCTGACGTTGTTCGTGACCGGACTCGCGGTGGGCCAGTACATCGGCTCGCGCAACGTGGCGTTCGCGATGGGCCGCGGGTCGGCGCAGTCCACGACCGAGGTCGCGGCGCGCGTCCAGCGCGCGGGCTCGCTCTACGTGGCGGCGTTGGCCTCGCTCTCCAGTCTGCCCGATGGTGCCAGTCCGGCCGCGCGCGACAGCGTGCGGGCGGTGGCCGTCCGGGTACTCGGTCAAGCCGCCCAGGAAATGGCCCTCATCGCGCCCGACGATCCGTTGGCTGCCGCGGTGTTGCGGGGCCTCAATCAGCGTGACCGCCAGCAGTCGCCGGCCGTGCCGTCCCGGTCGGTGATGTGGTACTGAACCGATGACCCGGGAGTGGAGGACGGTGCACATGCGCAAGACGATGTGGTGGGCGGTGGCGGGGCTGCTGGCGCTGACCCTGGCGCCCGGCCCGACCCGGGCCCAGGAGGCTCCGCGGCCGGCCTCCACGGCCGGCGAGCGACGCGGCTGGTTCGGAATCAGCCTGTCGTGCGATGATTGCGTCATCCTGCGGGCGGGACGCATCGCCTACACCCGTGCCCCGCACATCGTGACCGTCGAGTCCGGGAGCCCGGCCCATCTGGCGGGCCTGCGCAACGGCGACACCATCGTCGCCGTCGAGGGGCTGGCGCTCACGACGCCCGAAGGGTTCGAGCGGTTCGCCACCGCCCGCATCGGCGTGCCGATTCGGCTGACGGTGCGCAGCTACGGGCAGGAACGCGACGTGACGGTCAACCCGATCGAGCGGTCGTCGGCCAGCACGATCGCCGAGTACTACAATTCGCGGCTGCGCACCGCGCAACGGGCCGGCATCACGGCGCTGCGCTCGGGGTTCCGCACCCCGCTGGGCTGGCTCGGCTTCCAGGCCGAGTTCATCGAGGCGGGCGGCGTGCGGCGCACGCCGCGATTCCGCGAACCGCCGGTGGTGTTGATGGTGGACGTGGATGGCCCGGCGCATCGCGCGGGCCTGCGGCGTGGCGACACGCTCACCGCCATGGACGGTCTTGACCTGACCACCACCGAGGGGCAGCGCGCGTTCGGCAGGGTCGAGCCCGGGCAGCGCGTGACCCTGACCGTGCGGCGCGGCGGGCCGGAGCGGCGGGTTCCGCTGGTCGCCGTGCCGCGTCCCGACGCGACGCGGGCCGAGCTCGCGGCGTTCGAGGAGTACCGCACCGCCCGCGACTCGGTGGAGTCCGAGTATCGGCAGATCGCGACGGTCGGCCTCGCCCGGGCCCGCGCGGAGATGGCCGAATTCGAGCGCCTGCTGCGCGAGACCGAGCTGTCTCGGCGCGAGGCGATCGACTCCAGCCGGCGGCGGCTGATGGCGATCGACAGCGTGCTCCGTGCCCTCCGCAACGAGCGCAACCGGATCGGCGAGGCCGGCGGCTTCGACGTGATCTGGGGCCCGCCGGCGGCGATGGCGTTGATGGCACAGCCGCCGCAGCCACCCCAGCCGGCGCAGCCGGCGCGGGCTCCCCTCCTGCCCGGCATGCCGACGCCCACCGTCGCCTACCCGTTGCGGTACAGCAACCGGCTCGGCGACCTGGTCAACGTCGAGGTGCGGGCGCCCGGGTTCGTGGCGGCCCAGGAAGTCGGCGACAGCGTGATCGTGCTGACGATTCCAGGCGGCGTGCTGGTGAAGGTGGAGAGGCGGCCGGGCACCCGGCGGTAGCCCGCTCCGCCAGGCATGAGGGCCGCGGGCCGCGCGAGCGGTCCGCGGCCCTCGTGCATCAGGCTACGGGGCTGTGCACGCCACCCGGCGCATCGGGAAGTCGATGCCGCGCGGCCCGCCCGGTCCCGGCCCCTCGATCCGCGCGATGAGCGAGTCCGCGCCGCGCCGTTGGTAGGCGATCCGCTGCGGAAAATCGTGGGTCAGGTTCTCGACCGTGAAGCCCGAGTCCGACGTCTCCGTGGACCGGAACGCGGTCTCGCGCTGCCCCGACGGCGTCGCCGTGTAAACAAGCGTGTCGCCCCGGGCCTGGAGTCGCAGCTGCTCGAACTCGCGGGTCACGCCGCCGGCCACGGTTCGACTGGCGCCGAGCATGAGCTCCCCGTCCGGCGGCATCCACATCTCGAGGGTCACGCGCTGGGGCGTGCGCAGCTCCCAGCAGCCGGCGAGCCACCGCATCCGGCCGAGCCGATTGGCCGGCGGCGCCGGCACCGGCGTCACCCGCCGCGCACCGGAGCCGTCGGCGCTCATCACGAACACGCCGGCGGCGCCGTCCGCCTGTCCGAGGTACGCGATCCAGCGGCCGTCGGGCGACCAGGCTGGCGAGGCCACGCCGTCCTGGGGGATCTCCGCGGGATGGGACCCGTCCGACCGCATCACCCACATGCGGCGGGCGCCGCCCCGGTCGGAGACGAAGCCGATGGACCGGCCGTCGGGTGAGAACAGCGGCGCGTTGTCCGCGGCGTCGTCGTTGGTCAGACGCTGGGCGTCGCCCCCGGCGGCGGCCACGGCGTAGATCTCCCAGTTGCCGTCGCGGTTGGTGGCGAACACCACGCGGCGCCCGTCCCCCGACCACCGGGGCGACGTTTCCTCGGAGGCCGGCGTCTCCATGAGAACCCGCCGACCCGTCCCGTCCGAGTCCATGACGTGCAGGTCGTGGCGCTGGCCCGGCCCCCGGGGGATGGACACGAACACCAGGCGCCTCCCGTCCGGAGACCACGACGGCAGGTAGTCCATCGTGCTGTCGCTGGTGAGCTGGCGGACGTCGGCGCCGTCCGCGTTCATCACGAACAGCTCGAGATCGCCTTCGACCATGGAGGCGAACACAACCCGAGCGCCGTCCGGCGACCACGATCCGTCATGCGCGCCGTCGCGGAGCTTCGCCAGGCCGGAGCCATCCACGCCGATCGTGAAGAGGTCGAGGCGCCGCGGATTCTCGAGGTTGGCGCTGAACATGATCCGCCGGCCGTCGGGTGACCACCGCGGATGGAAATAGCGGACCGGCCCCTGCCGCGCGGCGGCGGCCTCCGCCCCCCGTCGATATGCCACCGGGCGAGGCGCGGGGGCGAGCGCCAGCGCGCCGAACACTCCCGCGAGCACGACGGAGCCACGAGCCAGCACGGGAATCTCCCGGATGAAGGGACCCACAACACTCATGGCGCCCGGGGCGCCGGGATTGTACGAATGCGACAGCACCCCCCGGCTAGAGCAGCTGGCGCATCGCCCACAGGTCGGGGAAGACGGACTGGAACAGCGTCTTCCGGAGGTACTCGGCTCCCGTCGAGCCGCCCGTCCCCCGCTTGTTGCCGATGGTCCGCTCGACCATTTTCACGTGGCGGTAACGCCACTCCTGCAGCCCCTCGTCGAAGTCGGTCATCAGCTCGAGCAGGATCGCGACGTCCGGCTCGGTCTTGTACAGATGCACCAGCTCGGCTGTGAGCTCCGAGCTGTGAGTGTTGGGTTGACGCACGTCGCGGCGCAGCAATGCCGCCGGGACGGCGACGCCGCGCGCCACCAGGAAGTCGTAGAAGTGATCCACCAGCGACCGCTCGTCGAGCCGCTGCTCGAGCTGGGCCTTGAGCGCCCCTTCGCTCGTGTAGTGCGCGACCAGCTCGGGCCGCTTGTGGCCCAGCACGAATTCCAGCGCGCGGAACTGCGCCGACTGGAAGCCGCTGGCGGCCTCCAGCCGGTCGCGGAACTGGAGGAACGACAGCGGCGTCATCGTCTCGAGGATGTCGAGCTGGCCGACCAGCGTTTTCATCACGGTGCGCAGCCGCTTGAACCGGGCAATGGCGCCGAACAGGTCGTTGGTGGAGAGCTCCTGCCGGCACCGGTCCAGCTCGTGCAGCAGCAGCCGGAACCACAGCTCATAGACCTGGTGGATGATGATGAACAGCATCTCGTCGTGCTCGGCGGGCTCGGCGCGCGGCCGCTGGAGCCGGAGCAGCCCCTCGACCTGCAGATACGCCGAATACGTCAGCGGCTCCATGCGGCCTCCGGCCTCAGCCCGTGGACCCCAGAATGCGGTCCAGCCACGGGAAGATCGCCGCGTAGGTCCGGTCGCGGTCGGGCTCGTGGAATACGTCGTGGTACATCCCGTCCAGCTCGACCAGGGTGACCTCGCCGGGAAGGCTGCGCGCGAAGTCGCGCGCCGCCGGCGTCGAGACGAGCGCGTCTTCGCCGGCCAGCAGCACCAGCAGCGGAACGGCGATGCGCGCCTTCTCTTCGCGCAGCACGGCCAGGGTCGCGATCGTCTCCCGGTAGGCGCGGGGCGTCACGACGTGATGGCAGTCGGGGTCCCGGTACATGCGCGTGTTGAGCACACGATCGCGGGTCCGGTGCTGGTAGTCGAGCCCGGTCGGAATCGCGACCCGCGGCGCCACGTCGGCCAGCAACCGGGCCAGCACGACTCGCCACCGCGCCGGCGGCCGGCAGAAGTCCACGAACGGCGTCGCGGCGATGGCCCCGGCCAGGCCGGCGGGGGCGGTCTCGAGGTAGCGCAGCACCACGAAGCCGCCGAACGAGTGTCCCAGCAGCACCTGCCGGCCCGGCGCCACCGCAGCCACGTGCTTGCGCAGCGCCGACAGGTCGGAGAGGTACTGCGCGAACCGCTCGACGTGCCCGCGCGGGCCCGGCGAGCGCCCCGCCCCGCGCTGGTCGAGCGCGAACACGTCCATCCCGCGCGCGGCCAGCCGCTCGGCAGCCTCGTCGAACAGCCCGCCGTGGTCGCCCCAGCCGTGCAGCACGATCAGCGCGCCGCGCCGGGCGCCCCCCCCCCCCCCCCCCCCCCCCCCCCCCCCCCCCCC